>ENA-UEQL01000411-UEQL01000411.1-human-gut-metagenome-genome-assembly--contig:-NODE-411-length-30192-cov-17.596381_pt1 | contig 30192 bp, 19 predicted proteins | sample MGYA00242905_ERZ507926 | MGnify/ENA primary metagenome ERZ507926 (study PRJEB26167, sample SAMN06115531) | human gut metagenome | host: Homo sapiens | place: China:Henan | collected 2015-09-09...
AGGCGGTCAAACAGTCAGGCGAGAAAATTGATTCAGTTATATATGTTGGTGATAATATAAAAACAGATATTTTGCCAGGAGTGCTACGATAACGAAACTGTGGTATGCGACCATTGCGGCGAACGTTGTATCGAACAGAATACCGTGAGCGATGAGAATACTATCCTCTGTACAGATTGTTATGATAATCATTATTACCGCTGTTCAAACTGCGAAACTATCGTGCATTCGGACGATACCTACTGGCGCGGCGATAACGCCTATTGCCGTGAATGTTATGACGATTGCTGTGATAACGGCGACTACATCAACGATTATTACTACAAGCCTAAGCCCGTGTTTTACAAGCTGCCGAAAGAAGACAACGTGCGTTTTTACGGCGTTGAACTGGAGATAGACGGTGCTGGAAGATACGATGATAACGCGGAAAAGATATATGATACAGCTAATAGTCAGAATGAAATGCTTTACATAAAGTCTGACGGCTCACTGGACGAGGGAATGGAACTTGTCAGCCACCCTTGCTCAATAGATTTTCACCGAAAGAAATTCCCGTGGGACGAGATAGTAAAAAAAGCCATTGCCCTTGGCTACCGTTCGCATAATACGTCTACCTGCGGACTTCACGTCCATATAGGCCGAAAACAGCTTGGATATTCCTACGAGGAACAGGAAGAAGTCATAAGCCGAATAATGTTCTTTTTCGAGAGCCATTGGAATGAGCTTTTCAAGTTCTCACGGCGTACTGCATACAGCGTTGACCGCTGGGCGGCAAGACACGGCTACAATGACAAGCCGAAAGAGATACTTGAAAAGGCTAAGAAAAGCACTAAGGGCAGATATGCCTGCCATTCACCGCACAAAAGGTTAAGGCATCGCTCAATGGTGAAATCACCCATTTCTATGGTGATAAAAACCTGCATCATGAGTACTGGCTACGCGGTTTGACAGAGGTGAACACAACAAACAATACTGCCACCTTCCAGCGTCCGGGTACAACAGAAGGACTCTTCCAGGCTGAGGGAGCAGAAAGTAAGGATTACACCTTTAATAATAACTTCTTTGTAACAACCTACGGAGAACATTTCTATAACAAGGATGCTAATCCATACTACAGCAACCAGCAGGAGTATAAGAACTATCAGTTGCTGACCAAGGGAGTTCCATATCTGGTCCGTTTCCCTGGTTACCGTTATTACGAGTTCGACCTTTCAAGTAAGTTCTATAACAACATCTTGAATACAAACGAGTCTTCGCAAACCGTTACTTTCCATGCCTTCGGTAATGAGAACGAAACCGAGCCGGCAGATAAGGCTATCGAGATTCCTATCACCCAGGCTATGGCAACCCAGCGCGACGGTTATTATCATGTAGGTAGCTTTGCTGCCACCAAGGTAGCCAACGGAACCATCTATGGTATGAACGCCGTGGGTACTGCATTTGATGATGCGTCTACCCTCCAAACCGTAATGCCATTCCGCACCTATATGACAACATTGATGACAAATGCCAGAACCCGTTCTAGCGATGCTCCATCCGTGATTCGCATTGCAGAAGCCACGGGTATCGAGAAGATAGAATCTGACGTGAATGGAAACGATGATACACCAGCCGGCGAATCACTCTTCATCCGCCCTATCGGAGCTCATCGTGTCCGCATAGAGAGCACCTACTCCACCCAGTTGCAGGTATTCTCAACCACCGGTCAGCTTTATCGCATTTTGGATGTCCGTCCTGGCACCGCCATCTATAGTGGTTTCCCTGACGGCATCTACATCTTCGGAAACAGAAAAATCATGGTAAAATAACAGAAAGATATGAATAGAAAGAATAAGATATCAACCGGCAACTTCCTCCGTTCCCTCATCCTCCTTGTGATGATGGGATGGATGGGGAGTGCGTGGGCACAGGATGCCACAACTTCCGAGCAGCTGCTATACTCCACCGATTTCACGGAATGGACAGAGATAAGCCATAATACTGCCACCAATACGGAAGTAAAGAAAAAGACAGAGGGTAGCAATGAAGAACTCACCTTCACCCTGAATGGTGTGGATGTAGCCCCGACAGGTAAGAATAATAAAATCCCGGGGTATACCGGTTACATGATAACCGCCAAAAACACAGAGCCGAGTGCTGTAACCTCTCCATTAAAGAGCATTACGAGAATCGAACTGACTCAGGCTGCAACAGGACGGACCCGTGGTATCAAGGTATCTGTCAGGGGAGATGGAGATCGTGATTGGGTAGTTCTTCATAACAAGTACATTTCAAATCCCAATGGTGAAACACTCAGACTCAATGTCAACCGCAAAAACTGCCAAATCAAGTTTGAAACCTTAAACCCTGCCGAAAATGCATACATCGTAGACCTCAAAATCTATGGCAATGTAGATTATACCGTAACCTATTATGATACAGATGGAACAACAAGTTTGGGTTCAGAAAGTGTAACAGCTAAATCTAATCTGAAATACAATACAGAATATACAAATCAAGTCAAGCAAAACGTTCCATCAGGCAGTGCTTTCCGTGGCTGGTTTAAAGGAACTGAACCTTCTGCAGAAAAAGTAGCAGAAGGTACACCGGTAGATATGGACCTAAACCTGTACCCCAAAGTTACCCCTATCGAAACAGCAAAAGATGGCAGCGAATATGCCTACGACCTTACCAAAAACAACTTCTATCAGGAAGACCATGAACTGATTGAAATTAATGGAGGTCAATATCATGATGAAGGCTGGTTATTCGAAAACAAAGGTACTATTCTGCTACAAGTGGCAAAGAATGCTCACATTGAAATGCCCACAAGCACAGGAACTACTACCATAGACCATATGGGTGGTGTACCTACTACCCTAACACTCGACATACCAGCAGGAACTGTAGTGAAAAACTTACAGGTAAAAAACTACATCCCTGTCTATGTATCAAATGTAGTTATCACGAAAACCATTTCGAATGCAGACAAGAATACATATCCAAATGAAAAGCCTGAAAATGCAGGTACTGTTCAAATAACCAAGCAAACTGCCGAAGGTAATACGGGAACACGTTACGAGGTAGGAGATAAAGTGACTATCACCACCACCCCATCCACCTGCTACACCTTCCAGGAATTTAAGCAGGATGGCAAATTACTGGAAACCTCAACTTCTTTCGAGTATACTGTAAAGGATGGCATCAATAACATTGAAGTCATCTACGAACGCCAACAGCTCTATCAGGTTATAGTGAAACCTTCCGACCCAAACCGCGGAACCGTATCTCTATCCCCTAGATATGATAATTTCTATAACGAGAAATATAATGACAAGGGAGAAGTTACACAGATAGAATGCTGGTATACAGCAGGAACCCAAGTGGAAGCTACGGGTGAAGCCATTACAGACTACATGATTGATTACTGGAAAGAAGAGAATGGAACCCAACATAATGGAATCTCTTACGAATTCACGGTAGGAACCAACCAAACAACCCTCACTGCACATTTTGCCCTGAGACACCCAGGTAGCGTTAACTTTGTAATTCCAGAAGGATTACTGGTTAATGGAGAAGGACAGAAAAAGGATTTTAAGAATGCAATAAGCGTAACGCCAAATTCCATCAATAACGTCCGCTCCTTTACCATCCCTACCAACTATACCCTCTTTAAGAGCATTGATGATAAAGGAAATGCTGTTGAGCAATATTATACCCTCAAATACTGGACACTAGAAAACGGCACAACCAAATACGAACTCGGTAATACCTATTCTTTGTCTTTCAGTAAAGAAGGAGAAACCATCAATCTGGTTCCAGTATTCGAAATGAACAATGCCACTCAGGAAAACCGTACCAACAACCCTGTTATCCGATATGACTTCGCCAGAAAAGTGAAGGAATATGATGATCCTACAGCGAAAGAAACCAGAAAGGTATGCGCTCAAACCGTGAATATCGGAAAGGAGCAACAGGTGTTCTGGACCACAAAAGTATGGGTGGAGGTACGCGAAGGTGGACAGGATAAGCCACACTGGAGAGATGTTGCCCTCTGGTGCGACACAGGCAAAAAGGGATATATCAGAAACGGACAGTTTGACAACTGGTGCGCCTTCGGACCGGGTACAACCCTCTGGTTTCCATCTGGTACAGGTACCAAGATTTCCCTCATGTCGTATTCCAAGATTACTACTACAACAATAGATGATTCTGTTCCTACGCTCGACAGAGAACGCACCAACAGCGAACGAAAGAAAGCGGGATTGCCTTCTTTGGAAGAAGAAGAAAACGGAGCAAAATCGTATATGTATGTCTATACACATACTACAAAGAATCCATCCCTCCGACCTGCCATCAAGATTGGCGATGACTACTCCTACTACCAATGGCTGGAACTCAGTACACTTGCAGCCAACTGGGTTAATCTTCATACAGAAACCAATGATGAGTTACGTGGTATCATCAACAAGAAAGACATCAAACCGGTGACAACGGATGAAGGTCACGAATATAGAGAACTGGAAGATGGCGGTGTGGCATTCCATAAGGGTGAACGCGTCAAGATGACGTTCAACAGAAAGAAAGGATATGAACTGGATAAGATTCTTGACCCAGACAAACTGGATAAAAACGGAGAACCGGTTGCCGTATTGAAGATGAATGATGATGGTACGGTCAACATGGTAGGATTTGATAATGGAACCACCACTAAGCCTGTTGATAAGAATCCGGACGGTTCCTGGGGTACAGCCAGTTCTACAGTCTTCGTTCTCAGAAAAGCAGAGAAAAATCAGTCGGGAAAAGATCAGTCGGGAAAAGAATGCTATCTTTCATCCGACCCTATCCGTACCCAATATGAATTGGAATTCGACATCACCACCCACCGCCGTCTTCAAATCTGCTTCAAGGAGATGAAGAATACCTATTACATCACCTACAATGCCGGAAATCAGGCAGAAGGTACTTCTCCGGAGGCAACATGGGTGGAACATGGTGACCAGTTTGTCATTCCAAAGAACAAAACCCTTTATTACGAAGGTAATACACTCGACCATTGGGTGGATGGTGCAGGAAATGAATATAAAATAAATGTAGCCTACAATGCTCCGGAGAAATTCATCCGTATGTTCCCGGTATTCGAGCCGAATGAACTCAATATCCTCAACCTCACGAAAGAGGCTACTGCAACCTGGTATTTCGCTAAAAAGGATAGTGCACCAACCATCAACTACGAGGGAACAAAGGGTATTCTCGTTACCCAATTGGAGACGGGGGAAGGAAAGAGTATCGATCTCAAGATTACCCTGGATGGTAGTAAAGGTAAATTCAACAACGTATCGGATGTGAAGCATCCGGAACGAATACAGATTAATTCTGGTTCTATCGTTGAGTTCCCATCTACACCGGGATGTAAGGCTAAATGGACAGCAACGGTAGACGGCAAGAAGTTGACGATTGCCGGAACCCCCGTTACAACACAGAGCAACAAGGAAGTTTCAGCAACCTGTACGGGTGATAGCGCAATCCAGAAGGTAGAATTCATTGATGGTGCTTACAGCAGATGCTTCAGCGTGACATATACGCCACAAACTGCAACCAAGGCAACCATCGAATCGCTGACCTGCAAGGGGGGTACGACTTTAAATGCTACTCAGATTCAGGAAATGATGAATAGTACCGAGAAATGCGTCACCTTCTGGGTAAGTCCATGGGTGAATGACCATGATACGATACCAGCGGTTACTGGTACTGCCACAGAGAATGGTACGGTTACAGTGACCAAGGCAACCGTTCTCTCGCCAGAATGCGTAGCTACCGTCAAGACCCAGAGTGGTATCATCGTAGAGACCTACCCTATCAAATTCATATTTAATACGCCTTCGGATGCTCCTACATTAAATTCGTTAACCGTAAATGGCACAACCTATACCGGAAATAACATCGAACTCAACGATGTACCAAGAAGTGGCGCCATCAAACTGAACTTCAACCGTCCGATGAAAGCTACCAACTTCACGTATGAAAATGCGTCAGGAACCGTCAGTTCTTCTACAGCCATCGGCAAGGAACAGATCATCAAATACTGGGATTTGCCGTCAGAAGGAAAAGTAGAATTAACGATTAAGCCAACCGGAGACATCTACGGAGGTGCTTATGGACCAGTAATCACCCTTATCCTAAATGTGGCAAAAGACGATACCCGTTATCACCGACACAACTTCAACTTTATCGTAGGCAAGGATGGAGACATGGATGCAGCCATCAAGGCGGCAAACGAAAATACCAAGACGGATCACCGTTACTATATCTTCGTTCCGGATGGCGAATATCAGCTGACAGGAAATACGACGATTTCATGGAGTACGGATTCCCAAAAGGCGCCTGTAGACGAAAATGGTGATTCTCGCCCGGATATGAACGGACAGAATAACCACATGACGGAAATCACAAAGTCGAACATCTCGCTTATCGGACAGAGCAAGGAAGGCGTTAAGATATGGAACCATCCGGTAGTGGAAGGTATCAGCTATACGGCAACCATCCAACTGAATAAAACAAACGACTTCTATGCTCAGGATCTTACCCTGGAGAACCAATTTAACTATTGGGGAGCTTATGGTGGTTCCAGCGGTGCAGGTCGTGCGGTAGCATTCTGGGACCGAGGCAATAGAAGTGTTCTGAAGAATGTGGCACTCAAGAGTTATCAGGATACCTATTACTCTAACAACACAAGTCCTGACTATCGCGGCTATTTCGAGAATTGTGACCTGTGGGGTGTGGTAGACTGGATCTGCGGAAACGGTGACATCTGGTTTGAAAAATGTAATCTCATCGTTCGTGACCGAACAGGTAACAACATCGCAGCTCCTAATACTGAAGTAGTTCAGGTATGGGGATATGTCTTCAACAACTGTACCATCAGACCGGAGACAGACAAGCCAACACAGTTCAAAGGCAATGACTGGACACTGGCACGTCCTTGGAACAATTCGCCGGCATGTACATTCCTCAATACCAAGATGTATACCCAGCCACGAACCTATGGCTGGAACAACATGACAAAAGGACTGGTAGTAAGATTCCACGAATATAACAGTGTGGATGAGTCAGATACCCCTATCCCATTGGGAACCCGTTCGCTTGCCGCCTGCTCACCTGCCCCTGGTTCCGACGACTGCATTCTGACCAATACATCAGATTACAACATCCGCAACGTGATGGGTGGTACGGATGCCTTCGAACCTCAGGAACTCTGCAAGCAGATAGATGCAGAATCGGGATTAGTATCGAAAAAAGACGAAGAGTTGGAGGATAATGAAAAGATAGATACGGAAAACCATATCATCTGGAAAGACAGCATCTCTACCAACGACAATCTTCTGCAGTGGAAAGACCAGAAAGAGGCGCTCTGCTACTTTATCTTTAAGCTGGATGAGGAAACAGGCAAATGGATCTACAAGGCAAACACCACAGAGAACCAGATTAATCTCAATGACTATGGTAATGGCTTCTACTGTATACGTGCTGCCAACCAGCGTGGCGGACTGGGAAGTGCTACCAAGGCTATAGAATATGTATTGGTAGACCCTTACAAACTGGAAATCAAAAAGGTGGGAGAATTTAAGGAAAATGGTGTTGACTATGGTTGGTCTACCATCTGCCTGCCATTCAATGCCAAGGTTCCCGAGAAAGTAACAGCGTATGCTGCTACAGCTCACAATTTCCAGGACGAGACGACCAAGGTTTCTGACCTCACCATGACGCTTACTCCTGTTACGGTCATCAATGCCAACAAAGGCTATGTGGTTTACGGTCCGGTAGGCGACGAATATTACTTCCACCCTACATCGAGCGAAAGTAAGGCAGCTACCATCCTGAAGGGTAATCCGAAGTATGAAGCGATTCCTGTTGAGAACAACAAGGGTTACGTTTTGTCATACAAGAGTACCTGGGGAATCGGTTTCTACAAGTATACCGGTTCTACGCTGGCAGCTAACAGAGCCTGGTTGCCAAAAGAGATGGTTAGTCAGAACAACCAGGATAATCTGGCATTGGGCAAGCATTCCATCCGCTTCGCCATTGCTCCTGGTACAACATCCATCGCCTCTCCTACCCTTCATAAGAAGGATGAGAAAGAGATTATCTATAATCTCAATGGCCAGCAAGTAGATAAGACTTCAGCCCAAGGCGGCATCTTCATCTCCCGCCAGAAAGGTAAGTTCTACAAAGCATCCGGTTCTTCCGGAGGAAGGAGATAGTTCTGCTGGCGTATTCAGATGTTTGAATAAGCAGAAGATTATGATTGAATAAGCGTATTCAGATGTTTGAATAAGCGAAAGAATATGATTGAATAAGCGAAAGGATATGATTGAATAAGCGAAAGGAGACGTTTCTTCGGGTTCAAAGAGACGTCTCTTTTAGTTTTAGGAGACTGCTTCTCGAGTTGAAGGAGACTGCTTCTCGAAGGTTGCCACTAGGCTCAGCAGAGCTGCTGAGCCTAGTCAGCAGCTCTGCCGACTGCAGTCAGCAGGTCTGCCGAGCCTAGTGACAACACCTTTTAATCGTACAACTACAACCCTTATAGTCGTACAACTATAAACCTTTTAGTCGTACAACTATAAACCCTATAGTCGTACAACAATAACCCCTTTAGTTGTACAACCATAAACCTTTTAGTTGTACAACCATAAACCTTTTAGCTGTACAACCATAAACCTTTTAGCTGTACAACCATAAACCTTTTAGCTGTACAACCATAAAACGCAACCCCGCCAGGCGTTCCTCCTTTGACGCCTAGCGGGGTTGCCCTTTTTACTTTTTTACCTTATAATAAGGACTTGGGGGACTAGCGATGGAATCGCTAGGAACGGGGGCGCTTTTTTAGTTGATAGTTGATAGTTTATAGTTTATAGGGGGCTAACGCCGTCGAGCTAGGCTGCCCTATCAACTATTAACTATAAATTATTAACTAAACGAAAGGGGGTTAAGGTTCTTTTTACCTTTTTACCCTTTTACTTTTTTACTTTTAAAAGCCCTTTTTCCCTTTTACTTTTTTACTTTTAAACTCCCTTTTCAGCAAACAGGCCGAAGAGTTCGGCATCTATCAGGTCAGTAACCTTTCGGAAGTCTTCCGGATTTTCTCCGAACTCCAGATTATCACCATCGATGATGATGAGGCGACCTTTATAATCCTTGATCCAATCCTCATAACGCTTGTTCAAGCCCTGGAGATAATCGATGCGGATGCTCTTCTCGAAATCGCGGCCACGCTTCTCGATATGCTTCACGAGCGTAGGAATGCTGCTCTTGATATATATCATCAGGTCAGGGAGTTTCACCAGACTGATCATCAGATCGAAGAGATCGGTATAGTTCTTGAAATCCCTGTCGCTCATCATACCGATATCATGAAGATTAGGCGCAAAGATACGCGCATCCTCAAAGATGGTTCTATCCTGTACGATGGTCTGCTCTGAACGGGAAATCTCCACAACATCATGGAATCGCTTGTTCAGGAAGTAAATCTGAAGATTAAACGACCAACGTTCCATATCCTTGTAATAATCAGCCAGATATGGATTATTATCTACTGGCTCGAAATTAGCTTTCCAGCCATATCTCTTGGCAAGCATCTTGGTTAATGTTGTCTTGCCGCTACCTATATTTCCTGCTATTGCTATATGCATTTTTGTTTATGATGAATTTTTAATGTTGAATTGGACTAGCGATGGAATCGCTAGGAACGGGGGCGCAAAGGGGGGAAGGTTCTTTTTACCTTTTTACTTTTTTACCTTTTTACCCTTTTACCTTTCAGAAAAGAGCCCGAAGAGCTTGGCATCTATCTTATCTACGATTTCACCAAACTGCTTGGGATTGTGCTCGAAATCGAGATTATCAACTTCTACGATAAGCACCTTGCCCTTATACTTGTTCATGATGAAATCTTCGTAAAGAATGTTGATACCTTCCAGATAACCCAGAGGCATCTTCTGCTCATAATCACGACCGCGCTTCTGGATATTCTTCACGAGGTGAGGAACTGAAGAACGGAGATATATCATCAGTTCAGGCATCTCCACCACTTCCATCATAGACTCGAAGAGCCCCATATAAGTCTCGTAGTCGCGCTGGTCCATGTTGCCCATCTTCCGGTTGTTGGCCGCAAAGACATAAACCCCCTCAAAGATGGTGCGGTCCTGGATAACCGTCTCTTTACTGTGTTGGATTTCCAGCAGATTCTTGAATCGCTGCTTCAGATAGAACACCTCCATATTGAGTGCCCATCGCGAGATATCCTTGTAATAGTCATCGATATAGGGGTTTTCAGCCACGGGCTCCAAGTACTGTTTCCATCCATAATGTTTAGAAAGCATCTTGGTGAGTGTTGTTTTGCCACTACCGATATTTCCTGCTATTGCTATATACATTTATTTTATTAGTTATGTTAAAACAATTATTTGCGGATAGGGAACTTCCAGGCAAGCACCATCAGCAGAAAGGCGATGACGGCTGGGAAGAGTGAGAACAATGACCATACCATCGTTAGCACAGAGTCGGTGACACTGGCTGGGTCGATCATCGTATTACCCATCTTATCTGTTATCATGTTGGCACCTGCCCAGCCCAGGAAGAGGGCGATGAGAGAACCGGAAATGGCGGTACCAAACTTTTGGCTCATCGTACCGGAAGAGAAGATAAGACCTGTAGCGGATGTTCCGAAATGCTCAGTATGGTAGTCGGCTACATCGGCATACATAGACCACATCAATGGCGAATAGATACCGATACCCATAGAGGTAAGGATAACGATGGCTATCATCACCCAGATATAGGATGGATCCATCGGGATGAAGAAGAAGACAACCGAGAGAACCAGACAGAGTGCTGCAGCCCAAAAGAATGCCATGCGCTTGCTGCCTACCAGACGGGTGAACCAAGGAGATACACCACCGAAAATCATACAGGTTACTTCACCAAACGCCATGAAAACGGTATAGTTGATAATCAATCCCTCAATGGTTACATTGCCATGCAGACAGTAATCGAACATATAGCCAGCTACGGCATAGCGGAATCCGTTGAAGAAGTTGGTACACACGGCGATGGCTGTCATATAGAGCCAAGCCTTGTTGTGAACGAGGTCGGCAAACTGCTGGAAAGAGAACTTCTCAGCGCGCTTCGGCTTCAGACGTTCCTTGGTAAGGAGTCCGCAAGCCAATGTCATCACAGCTGCAATAATACCGAGCACGGCACCAATGACAGCATACTGATGTGCGGCTGTTCCACCTACCATCTTCTGGAGATATGGGAAAGAAAGCAGGGTGACGAATCCCATGGCATAAGCACCCACCATACGGAAAGAAGAGAACTGGTTCTTCTCATCATCATCCTCGGTCATCACACCGAGCAATGAGCCGTAAGGCACATTCACCATGGTATATACCGCCATCATCAGCAGATAGAGGGCGTAAGCATAGATTCGCTTGCCCACAGGACCGAAGTCTGGTGTATAGAGCAAGAGGGCAAATATCAATCCGAAAGGAATGGCACCATAGATGAGCCAAGGACGGTAGGTACCGAAACGGCTCTGGGTACGGTCGGCAAGAGTACCCATCAGCGGGTCAGTAACCACATCGAACATGCGGGCTACGAGCATCAGTACTGCCGCATCCGCAAACGAGAGTCCGAAGACGTTTGTAAAAAACAGAGGAAAAGCGATAGACATCACCTTCCATACAATACCACCCGCAGCGGCATCACCCAATGCATAAGCTATTTTTTCTTTTAAACGAGCCATTGTTTTTATTTTTAATGTTAAATGTTGAATGTTGAATGTTAAGTGTTGAATGTTGAGTGTTACTAAAAAAGGGATTCGCTCCCCATCTATATCTGATAATACGGATGAGGAGAACGAATCCCTACAATCTTGTTACCAAGATTACTATCCTTCCATAAGCTAGAATATTTAACATAAAAAACGCATTTATGTGAAATATAATTCGTAAATTTGTGGCGTAGTTATATCAACTGCGCCATATTTTTAATTAAAACCAAAACATCAACCCGATATGAAGAAAATAGCATTATCCTTACTGATAGCTCTGAGCTGTATCTCAGCCAAAGCTACAGACGGCAAGTCGCTGTTTGTATCATTCAACGATGGTAGCAAGATAGAGTTTGCACTGAGCACTCTACCGGAAGTAACCTTCGGAAATGATAAGATGACTGTAAAATCTACAGCTACTACTGCCAGTTACGAACTATGGAAGGTTTCCACCTTCACTTATGGCACAACGACAGGCATCAAGCAGGTAGAAACCAACAACAAGTTTGCCTTCGAAGGTGACCGTATCATCGTGGATGGTACCAACAACAAGATAAGCACCTTCGCACTGGATGGAAAAGCCATCAAACTCTCTCCTACAACTGCAGAAGGTAAGACCATCATCAATCTCAATGCATTGACACATGACGTTTACATCATCAAGATTAATAACAAATCCATAAAAGTAGCTAGACAATGAAAAAGATATTACTCTCACTCATCACGATTCTGATGCCGCTGGCGCTCCTGGCACAGGAGGCAGGCGATAAATTCACCATCAAGACAACTGATGGAAAAACTACTGAATGGAGCCTTGCCGGTGGAAATAAGAATGGAGATATATCCATCATCAAACATAATGGAAACAAACTGGAGTTATACGCCAAAGGCTATGAGAACACAGGCGCCTGGCAGACATACAATCTCGATAAAATAGAAAACATTACATTTTCAGTCTTTCATAAAGGAGACTATAAGGAAGAAAGTGCTGTGAATGCAGTGAAGAACATGGGCATCGGTACCAACTTCGGCAACTGCACAGATGCGGTTGCCATGTGGCTGAACATGGGCAGCAACTCGGTTACTGATTTCGAGAAAGCTTGGGGACAAGAGCCAACGACCAAACCGATGGTAGATTTTCTGAAGAAGAACGGTTTTAATTCTGTCCGCATCCCCGTTACCTGGTTCCAGCACATGAAGGAAGACGGAACCGTGGATGAAGCCTGGATGAACAGAATACAGGAAATCGTTGATTACGTGATTGATAACGGTATGTACTGCATCCTGAATGTTCACCATGATACAGGTGCAGACGATAAGGATGTGAAGCACTGGATCAAAGCCGATGAAGCCAACTACAAGGAGAACAAAGAGAAGTTTGAATATCTCTGGACCCAGATTGCCACCCGTTTCAAGAACTACGACCAGCACCTGGTATTCGAAGGTTACAACGAGATGCTTGATGCCGACAATACCTGGAATGCACCAAAGAGCGCAAGCAGCTATAAGGGTTTGAATGAATATGCCCAGAGTTTCGTGAATGCAGTACGTGCTACCGGTGGCAACAACGAGACCCGCAACCTCATCATCAATACCTATGCTGCAGCTAATGGTGACGACGTATTGAACAACCTCGTCATCCCTACCGACAAGGTGATTGGTCATATCGCAGTAGAAGTTCACACCTATGCTCCATGGGATTGGTTTGCCCAGAAAGGCAAGTGGGATGCTTCCTGCAGCAATGAAATCAAGAATATGTTCACCCGCCTGAACAATAAGTTCATCAGCAAGGGCATACCTTGCATCATCGGCGAATACGGTACTCACGGAAGCAAGAGTGTCAGCAAAACCAGTTCTGCCAGCGAGATTCAGGCTGCTGCCAACCAGGCTGCCGACATCGTGAAACAGGCAAAGGCTTACGGCGTAGCGACCTTCTACTGGATGAGCATCTTCAGCGAAAAAGACAGAAGTGTTCCTCAGTGGACACTCCCTACCGTAGTGGAAGCTATGAAAAAGGCTTATAATGAATAACATCGCGACGTATCTGTTGCTGCGTCGCGACGCGTCTGTTATTACGTCGGGACGCAGCAAATGCTACGTCGGGACGTAATTTCGGGAGCATCGGTAAGCGGAGACGCTTATGCGCAACCTACATTTTTTAACGAAAAAGCACCAAAATGTAGCATAAAATACATTTTGGTGCAAAAATAGTTTAATTAATATGATATTTTATCAACCCCGGCATCGGAGCTTTCAAAATCTGGGAAATCTTGAGATGAAACTCATCCTCCATCACATTTCTCAAAGGTGATTCAAAGTAATGAGCTATGCTTCCAACAAAACCAAGCATCGGGATTTCTTCTTCCAAGGATGAATGCCATGCCTTCATGCCTGGCTCCAACTGGCTAATATCCTCGGTGCTCGCCTTGACATATTTAATATAAGGTGTGAGATTCTTTGCATAGAACTGATTGAAACTCTCCAGTATCATACGATAGAGAGACATCGCTTCGTTCAGTTCGTCAGTCCCGTTCTCGTGTTCCTCACCTTCTGCTATCTGTTCTGAGATAAAAGGACAGATGGAAGCCAGAAAGCGATTGGCAAGCGGCTGTCTGTACACCTTATTAATAATAGTAGGATAATCCAAGCCCGACCAGGCAAGATATTTATTCTTTAGCGATACAGGCAATGTGCCCTTGAAGATACCATTGAGGAAAAGTTTGCCGATTACTGCCCCACTACCCTCATCGCCCAAGATATATCCCAACGGAGGCGTGTTCATCACAATTTTCTCTCCATCGTAAAGACAACTGTTGGCACCGGTTCCCAAAATACAGGCGATACCCGGTTTCTTGCCAAAGAGGGCACGGGCTGCTCCCAGCATATCACCTTCTGCCTCAACCTTGGCTTCGGGAAAAGACTGCTGCAAGAGTGATTTCATGCGAGACTTCATCGCCTCGGTTACTCCACTGCCATAAAAGAAAACCTCCTGAGGCTGCTCTGACAGAACAAGTTCCTTACACAATACATCCAATATCTCGGCATCACTCTGATGAATCGGACTGATGCCCTGCGTCTTACAGGTAACCATCACGTTACCCTGTTCATCAACCAGAGCCCAATCGGTCTTGGTACTGCCACTATCTGCTATGAGTATCTTCATATTCTTATCTGATTAATTAACGTATCCTTTGACGTTGCAAATGTAATCAATTTATATGAAAAATGCAAAAGATAACCCTAAAAATCGAACGTAAAGGTGCTAATATATCAAAAAAGGCGATTTTCTCTTTGCTTTTTCACGAATTATTAATAACTTTGCAGTCAAATTTACTAAATATGAAGAAGAGACTATACATCATAATTCTGCTGATGGTGGCATTCGTACTGCCAAGCAACGCAGTGCTCAAGGAAGCCAATCTGGACACAACGCTCTATATGCTGCGTACAGAATTGACCAACTATCACATAGACTTGGAGAAACAGAACCAAGCTGCCAAGGCTCAACAGTTGGCTGTGATTCAGGAACTCATCAGTATTGTGAAACAGGCTGACCAGAACTCCATCATGCTCTATTCGCAGCGCAATGGGTATATTTTCGACATGACTTATGCCTGTCATGAGGCTACAGAGCAGTTTAAGAAGTTTAAGACGAAGGCTGTTCCTTTCCGCCAGATGATCAAGAAGAACAATGTTGAGGTGGCTCGTTTCGATTCGCTCATCAACTATCTCTACGGCATGAACACCATGTTTCTCAGCGAAGAAGCACAGGTGAACAGAAACGTTGACCTGACTCTGGCAGTCAATATCCGCCGCCAGCTGGTAGAGAAACAGAAACAGTTGCAGGCCTATGTGCAGGCTTACGACCGAACCGACCGTAAGTTACAGGCACTCAACGACTATGCCAACCGCAGATACGAAGATATCCAGAACAGCATCTTCAATAATGGAGGCGACAACTATCTGCGCATACTCCGTAACTTCAGCATGAACTATAAGGAGGCGAAGACGTCTGTAACCGAGAAATACAAGCCCGTTCCGGGTATGATGTCGCAATGGGATGTACGTATCATCTTCATCCTCTTTAGTATCATCATCTTCTGGGGACTCATCTCCATCTTCCTCAATCTCTTTACCATCCGCATCGTGATTACCCAACTCATGAAGCATGGTATGTTCGAGAACAGAAAGGAAAGTTTTATGGCAAAACGACCATGCCTTATCATGGCGATGACGGTAGTAACCTTCGCATTCATCCTGGGTATCATAAGAATGGCGGTTACCCAGAACTTCGTGATTATGGCAAGCCAGCTGCTGGTAGAATATTCCTGGCTGGTTGGCGTCATTCTGGTATCTATCCTGCTACGTGTAGACAACGATAAGATCAAGAATACCTTCCGTATCTATTCGCCATTGATGCTGATAGGTTTCATCGTTATCGTGTTCCGTATCATCCTGATACCAAACGGCCTTGTAAACCTCATCTTTCCACCAGTCCTTCTGCTCTGCGCTCTCTGGCAGTGGAATGTGATTGGCAGAAAGCACAATCAGGTGTTGCGTACCGACAAGACTTACGCATTCATATCGCTTGCCGTATTCGGAGTAAGTACCATTTTTGCCTGGACAGGTTTCACACTGCTTGCCGTCCAGTTTATCATCTGGTGGACCATGCAGCTTACCTGCGTGCTTACCATCACCTGTTGCGAAGGATGGCTCAGCGTATATGCCAAGCGTAAGAAGTTGGCTGACAAGGCGATTACCGACAAATGGCTGTACCGCTTTATCTACAAGGTATTGCTCCCTATTTCAGGCGTGCTCTCGTTCATCATCTCTATCTATTGGGCTGCAGATGTATTCAACATGAGTGATACGACATGGGAGATATTCAACAAGGATTATATCAAGACCAGCAACTTCACTGCATCGCTTCTCAGTATTTCAGAGGTAGCTTGTCTGTACTTCCTGTTCAACTACATCAACATTACTTCTGTAGATTTCATGCGTCATCACTTCGAGAAGGCAGACCCGGCGTCGGCTGCTTCAAAGATTGTGATGTTCAAAAACGTGATGCAGGTGATTATCTGGGGTATCTGGCTGATGATAGCCCTGAACGTGTTCCAGGTAGGAAAATCATGGCTGCTTGCTATCTTTGCCGGTTTATCAACCGGTCTGGGTTTTGCATCAAAGGATATTCTCGAAAACATCTACTACGGCGTCTCTCTGATGATGGGTCGTGTGAAGGTAGGTGACTATATCATCTGCGACGGCACCCGTGGTAAGGTGAGCAGTATCAGTTATACCTCTACGATGCTGGAGGCTACCGACGGTTCGGTCATAGCCTTCCAGAACTCGCAGCTCTTCTCCAAGAACTACAAGAACATGACCAAGAATCATGGTTATGAGCTGGATATTCTGGAGGTAGGTATTGCTTATGGCAGCAATGTGAAGGAAGTGAAACAGATTCTGATTGATGCCCTCATGAAACTGGACTGTATCTATCAGGACAAAGGGGTGAAGGTATTATTGAAAAGTTTCGATGACAGCTGCATCACACTCAGAATTGTGGTATGGGTGAACGTGCTTACCCAAGCCATCGACGATGCCACCATCATGGAGTGCATCTACGATACGCTCAACGATCACAACATCGAGATTCCGTTCCCACAGCGTGAGATTACAATCAAACAAGTTAATAATTAACAGGTTATAGTTTACAGTTAATAGCAGGTTAGCCCCCTATTAACTATAAACTATTAACTATAAACTTTTAAACATATGGCAACATTCATAGCAGGTCCTTGTGTCATCGAGTCAATGGAACTATTGGAAACAGTAGCTCAGGAACTCGTCCGCATCAACGAAAAGTTAGGAACCCAAATCATATTCAAGGCTTCATTCGACAAAGCCAACCGTACCAGCATCCACTCTTTCCGTGGTCCAGGACTGGAGAAAGGACTCCAGATGCTGGGAGATATCAGGGAAAAATACAACCTTCAGGTTACAACAGATATTCATGAGAGTTATCAGGCTTCAGCAGCAGGCGAAGTATGTGATATTCTCCAGATTCCAGCCTTCCTCTGCCGTCAGACCGACCTTCTGGTTTCTGCAGCCAAGACTGGTAAAACCGTCAACATCAAGAAGGCACAGTTCCTGAGCGGAAGAGATATGAAATATCCTGTAGAAAAAGCATTGGAGAGCGGTGCCAAGGAAGTTTGGCTCACAGAACGCGGCAACTGTTTCGGCTATAACAATCTCGTGGTAGATTTCAGAAACATCCCTGACATGAAGGAGATTGTGCCAAATGTAATCATGGACTGTACCCATAGCGTTCAGCGCCCGAGTGCAGGTGACGGCAAGACCGTAGGCGACCGTAAATTCGTTCCAGCAATGGCAAAGGCGGCTAAAGCTTTCGGAGCTACCGGCTACTTCTTTGAAGTACATCCAGACCCAGACCAGGGCAAGAGCGATGCAGCCAATATGCTGGAATTAAACAAGTTGGAATCACTTATAGAAGAACTCCTGTAAGTGAAGAACGACGAAACAACGTTCGGCGTCCGAAGGGAATGCCAATTCAAATGATTTAGAAATGACGGATAAAAATAACAATATAGATGATAAGATTGTTCGCGGTTATGGCGAACAGGCTCTTAGAGACGAGGCGCAGGCCATCCTCGACCAGATACCTTATCTGGACGACAACTTTGAGAAAGCTGTAGACATGATGTATCATTGCCAAGGCAAGATTATCGTAACAGGTGTGGGCAAGAGTGGACACGTAGGTGCCAAGATTGCCGCTACACTTGCCTCTACAGGCACACCAGCCTTCTACATCAATCCACTGGATGTCTATCACGGCGATTTAGGTGTGATGACCGACAAGGATGTGGTTCTGGCACTGAGTAACAGCGGTCAGACCGATGAACTGCTCCGTTTCATCCCGATGGTACTCCACATGAATGTTCCTATCATTTCCATCACCGGAAATCCAGATTCTCTGCTGGCAAAATACTCCAACCACCATATCACCGTAAAGGTAAAGAAGGAGGCTTGTCCGCTGAACCTCGCCCCTACCAGCAGTACTACTGCAGCATTGGCTATGGGTGATGCACTGGCTATCGCCCTGATGCAGGTACGCCACTTCAAGCCTCGTGACTTTGCACAGTTCCATCCTGGTGGAGAATTAGGCAAACGACTGCTGACCACAGCAGAAGATGTGATGCGCAGCGATGATATGCCTATCATTCCTAAGGAAATGCACCTGGGCGAGGCTATCATCCACGTAAGCAAGGGCAAACTGGGATTGGGTATCTCATTGGATGAAGACAACCACGTTATCGGACTTATTACCGATGGTGATATCCGACGCGCCATGGAGAAATGGCAGGCTGAATTCTTCAACAAGACTGTAAGCGACATCATGACCACCACTCCGAAAATGGTAACTCCGAAGACGAAGATTTCGGAGATTCAGCGCATCATGCACAAGTATAAGGTGCATACGGTACTGGTTGTAGACAAGGATAATCATCTGAAGGGCATTGTAGATCACTATGCCTGCATGGTATAATTTTTTAGGCACGGATAACACAGATTACACGGATTTATAGATAACACGGTTATAGATAAGATGAGATATTTTTTATTAATAGCAACATTATGGCTGTCTTGTTCGCTGTGTAGCGCACAGACTAGCGATTCACTGATCGTAAATCAGCTTCGTGGGAAAGGTGTCAGCTTTTCTCACGATAATTCAGTAACCCTACTGATGAACGGTCAGGAAAAGTTTGATGATATGTTCCAGGCAATCCGACAGGCTAAACATAGTGTACATCTGGAATACTTCAACTTTCGCAACGACAGCATCGCCTCCCTCCTCTTCGACCTGCTAGCTCAGAAAGTCAAGGAGGGTGTGAAGGTGAGAGCCTTATATGATGGTTTCGGAAACTCTTCCAACAATAAGCCTCTGCGAAAGAAACATCTCAAGAAAATCCGTGCCAACGGCATAGAGATTTATGAATATAAGCCCCTGAAGTTTCCATGGGTACATGCAATTTTCAACCGTGATCACCGCAAAATTGTAATCATTGACGGACAGATTGCCTACACAGGCGGTATGAACGTTGCCGACTATTATATAAAAGGTACTGAGGTAGTAGGTGAATGGCACGATATGCACTGCCGCATCGATGGAAGCGAGGTGAATACCCTGCAGAAGATATTCCTCAAAATGTGGAATAAGGTGAGCGGACAGAATGTGCACAGCACTGAGTTCTGGAGATATAAGAAGAAGGATTATCTGGTAGAGAATCTCAAGCCAGATACAACAGCAACAGCCTACAGAAAGATGGTCGGCATCATCAACCGCGAACCGCATATTACAAAGGATATCATCCGATATTTCTATGTGAATGCCATCAATGATGCACAGGACAGCATCAAGATCATCAGCCCCTACTTCACCTTGAGTCATAAACTCAAAAAGGCATTGAAGAATGCTGTGAAAAGAGGAGTGAAAGTAGAAATCATGCTCTCTACCAAGAGCGATATTCCGCTGACTCCTGACTGCGGTTTCTATAATGCCCACAAACTGATGAAGGCAGGATGCAATGTTTGGATGTACACACGGGGCTTCCACCATACCAAGATTATCATGGTAGACGGCAAGTTCTGTACCGTGGGCAGTGCCAATCTCAATGCCCGAAGCCTGCGCTGGGACTATGAAGAGAATGCAGTGATTGTGGATTCTTGCACTACCCAACAACTGGTACAGCTCTTTGATGGGGAAAAGAAAGACAGTTTCTTACTCAATGAGAAGAACTGGAGAGAGTGGCGTACGGGCTGGCAAAGATTCAAAGGATGGTTTGCCGCAAAGGTACTCACTCCATTCTTGTAAAAACAAGATGTAAGTATAACCCAACTTTCACTAGCAGAAATAAAATAAACAGAGATGAATGAAGAAATGATGAAAGCCATGGCTGGCAAACAGATGCCGGAAATGGCAATAGTAGAGAGCAATACACTCGCCGCAATGGGACTCAGACAACTGCTTGAGTCGGTGATGCCCATGATGAAAATCTCGACCTTCGGTTCGTTCCGTCAGTACGAGGCAAACAATCCAGACCACTTTGTTCATAGCTTTGTATCTATGCACATTGTACTGGAACACCGTTACTTCTTCACACAGGGCAACAGGAACCGCCACGTGATCGTTCTAACACCCAGCAACGATCCCAATTCGCAACTTGCAGAATTTCATTGTCTCTGCGTCAATGTACCAGAAGGATACCTGATAAAAGATCTTCTCAACCTGCAGCATTCCGGTCATCCTCATGGCGAACATATCCCTGCCATGCCCCCTGTCACTCAGGAAAAAGTTCTGTCGGATAGAGAAATAGAGGTATTATCTCTGGTAGCACAAGGGAAAATCAACAAAGAGATAGCCGACCAACTCTGTATCGGACTGACTACAGTGATTACCCATCGCAAGAAAATACAGGAAAAACTGGGATTAAAAAGTGTGTCTTCACTCACCATTTATGCTGTGATGCATGGTTTTGTTGACATCAATATGATCTAGCCTTCACCATAAAAAGTGATGCAGAATCATCAAATACCTAAATATAATGATAGCGCCTTCCCCTCATGTGAGAGGAAGGCGCTATCATTTTAGGAAAAATAACATTATTTAAACGATATTCCACAGATCAACTACAGCTTTACAGAAGAAATATCAACCAAATTGTTCACGATGGCATAAATTGTAAGACCTGCAGGAGAGTGAATCTGAAGCTTTCGGGCGATGTTTCTGCGATGCGTAATGACCGTATTGATAGAGATAAACAGGTGGTCAGCAATCTCCTTGTTGGTCATTCCCTGAACCAAAGCAACTATCACATCTTTCTCACGGTCGCTCAACTGTTCGTCACTCATCGGAGTCTGATTAATCATGCTCGAAATCTTGGCACTCACATCGTTCTGCTTCAGTTTACGCTCTGCATTTCTTACTGCAGGAATAAAGATTTCTTCCTCAACCTCAGAATGATGTTTCAGCCATTCCTCATTATTATATATATCATAAAGAGTGGCGCTGAGCTGATTATTATGCAAGCCATCAGAAGGCAAATACTTGATAATGATACTCTTGAGTTCCTTTAACTTCATATCTACCTGAGCATGGTGCTTCGAGAAGGTTTCTATATCAAAGCTTGCATTGGCATTACCATCTATAAGTGCCTGAACATAAGGGAATACCATCTTTTCTTCATACCGCATATGATTGGTTATACTATGGGCATAATCATCATAAAGTTTGAGGATAAGACGTGCCAGATTATCTGTTTCATCCAAAGCCTCAACGAGTTCCTTACGGATGAAAGGCAACTGGAAATCAATATAATAGACATGGGATGCCTTGAGATAATGCAAAAGGGTCGGTAACGACAAACGGTCGGCATTGTCATACTCTTTATAACCATTGATGGTATAATTGACCACAGCCAAGAAAGTATAGGTATCCACCTGCTGTTCTTCGCAAACTTCGCGCACAGTTTTATCACCAAAGCCCAGGTTGATGCCGAAGCTGCCGAGGCTCTGTAAAATGTTATAATTGTCTCTAATGATGCTGATCATCTTGTCATCAGCTTCATACATCTTCTGATTTTTCATCTTTCTTTATCCTTAAATGAAAACATCCTTGTATCAAGAACATTCATAATGTTTCTATTTCGGTTGCAAATATACAAAAAAGTTTCAAAACTCGCAATACCTAAAAATGGGGATGCGATGAGAGCAAAATCAATATGAGTTGGGAGCACGTCCACAAGTTGGAAACAGAAGAGGTACAGGTCTGATTGATGCCATCCCTAGTGAGGACATCGTTGGGCAGCCAGGTACCTTATCCAGATACCTGGCTGTTTTAAAATATATGACTAAAAAATATCTTGATAAGTTTGCTTATCTCAGAATTATAACGTAATTTTGCAGCAAGATTACACTAGAAAGATTTCGAAACGACCAATGATTAAAAAGATATTACTCATCCTCTACATACTGATTCTCGTATGCATGGCAGCTGTCAGCATTGTAGAGAAAACAGAAGGCACGGATTATGCGCATGTCCACTATTATGGCGCCTGGTGGTTTATCCTGATTTGGGCAGCACTAGCCGCCCTGGGCATTTTCTATCTCATCCAGCAGAAGGTGAAGGCAGTTTCTACCTGGGTGCTCCATCTTTCCTTCGTCATCATCCTTGTAGGTGCCTTCATCACACATGTCAACGGCAAACAGGGAATGATGCATCTGCGCATCGGAGAACCATCGGATATTTATTTTTCCAACAATCCGGCAGAGGGAATCCAGCAGAGAAAACTTCCTTTTACCCTGAGTCTTCAGAAGTTTTACATCCATCTGTATGAGGGCACAAATGTTGTGCGGGATTATTCCTCTCAGTTTCTGGTGACGGATCATTACGAGATGGAGGAGGCTAAGGTATCGCTCAATAAAATCTATACCCATGGTTCCTACCGGTTCTATCAGGCATCCTACGATGAGGATGGGATGGGAAGCGTTCTAGCCATCAATTCCGACCCGTTTGGTATTCCCGTAACCTATTGTGGTTATTTCCTACTTTTCGCTTCGTTAGTTTGGATACTCTTCGATAAGAAGGGGGGATACAGGAAGTTGCTCAAGCGTTCCTATCAACAGTTTAGAAATCTTTTAATAGTTATATTCAGTCTTGTAGGTATAGGATTCATCTTCCTGATTTATCATTTCAGCCACATCGATTTTTCGACTGGTGAGCGTGCACCGATACTAAACAGTCCTTACTTCTGTCTACACGTCAGCGTCATCATGATGAGTTATGTACTTCTGATACTCACCTGTCTCTGTGGTATCCTGGGCATCTGCTGGCGTTCTCGCCAAGAGAGGATGCGAGATTTAAGTCACCTCTTCCTCTACCCTGCCCTCACCACGATGGGATTCGGCATCTTCATCGGAGCCATCTGGGCTAACGTGAGCTGGGGTAATTACTGGAGTTGGGACAGCAAGGAAACATGGGCACTCATCACCTTCATGATTTATGCTGTGGTGGTACATACACAAAGCTTGCCGGTCTTCCGCAAGCCGCTGGTATATCACATTTACATCACCCTGGCATTCATGAGCATTGCCATGACATATTTCGGAGTAAATTACTTCCTTACCGGAATGCACTCGTATGCATAAAAAATTGCTTTTTCTACTATATTTTATTCAAGTTTCGCAAGCTCAGAAGTAAAAGGAGTTATCGCTCCCTACGGTCGCTGAGAAGTTAAGACAACAGTCTTTTTGGCGTAGTTTTTTAAGCTGCAAGACATACGTCTTAACTCCTTAACTTCCTTAACTCCTTTAACTTCCTGATATGCGAAAGTTCAGTTACTTTAATACTTTAATTCCATTCTTAATGACCAGTCCCTTTGTCTGCGCATCGCGCTTTCTGCCGAGCAGGTCATAAACGGCATCGGTGTCGCCCGTAGCTTTTGCGTCTATAAGGCGCAGGTCGGTGGAGGTGCCGTCGGAGTGAATCACTTTGGTGTTGCTGAATGCGCCCTTTGCCACGAAATAGCAGCGGAAGCCTTTCATCTCCACGTCTGAATTAACATGGTATATCTTGTCGCCGCTGATGACGTAGATATTCTCACTTTCCGTTGCATCGAAAGGAGTTATCATGCGCTTGTTGTATTCACCCTGCATGGTGAGGGTGGTGTTATTTGCGGTTTGGGATGTACCAGTCGGAACGTATGTTTCAGAAGTACAAGTTATCGTCCTGTCCTTAATATCGTAGATGTTGCCCGAAACATCTTTCGAAGGTTTAATAAAATAAGGTGTGCCGGCTGTAATTTCCGTTTCAGCGATGAACTTCATGGTGTAGGAATTAGTCTCACTGTTATATTCCAAGTCGCTGAACGTCTCTACCTTAGTGCCGCTGCCGAACAACGGAGAAATCTCATCAGATGTCAATGAATATGGCAGGCAGATGGTATTCCAATCATCTTTCTTCAATGCACGGCGCATCTTAATATTACAATTCTTGGCGTTATCTTCAGAGAGCGTCACGGTCATCGCCTCGTTCTCCTCGTCGAGCAATATATAGTCAACTATCTGCACGTTGCCTGTTGCTCCTTCGAGCCATGCGGTGAAGGGCTCGGCTGTTGTTGTCTCCGTATTTCTGACAAAGCAAGGCAAGGTGTTGTTGTCGCCACTATATATTGCCGTTGTGCAAGCTCCTACAGGAACATTAGTGTTCTTGGAGAACGTTCCCTTGAAATCGCTGTAAGTCGCATTGACTGTAGGCGTAGATACTATGCCGCTGCGCATGACGAGAGGTATTGTTGTTCCTGTTGTCACTGTTGTCGTTGGAACATAGAGCATGCAAGGCACTCCGGCCGGTATGGTGTCAACCATCACCACGTTCACCTGTTCATTGCCGCCATCTTTCTGTATCTTTCCTATTATCATCACCTTTGCGCCATCTGGCAAATCATCGCGCTCCACCACTCCTGGCAGACAAATCATGTGGTAGCCCTTGGCGGTTTGCGTCAGATTATAGATTAGCTGTCCCTTTGTGGCTGCGCCTGATGTCGGGGTGTATTTGAAGTCATGTGTTTGGTCGAGCATGCAGTTGGGGATATAGTCTGTCTGCTCGCTTGGCACATATACCGCCACGTTCGGCAACTTCCATACCAACTTGTCTGCATACGGGTCGTCGGATGTTTGAACGTTCATGATGTAGTTGGGCGTAGTATTGGCCTCAGGAATGGCGTCGAGATAGGTCTTTGAACGGCTTTCGTCTGGCTGGGTAGCGGTGTAATACTTTGTGCCCTCTACCACTGGTCGGTAGTAGCCTCTCTTCCAGCCCGATAAACTGCCCAATTTGTCGTTGAGTTCGCTCTCGGAACCTAACTTCTCCGAAGATTGATAACCATCGATTTTGTCACAAACGTAGTAGCTGTAGTTTACATTCTGATGAGCAGATGTATTTGCGATGGTGCCATTTACAGTTTTACTGTTAAAGGCTTTCCCCGTTTCATCACATTCGTAGTTGAACGAGGCATAGCAGCTTTTTATGGCTGCGGGGTTGGTGCTTTCTGTCGCTTTACCAAACGCACTTGCCAGTCCGCCTACATAGAGGTTGGTATTGGCTGGGGAGGTTGAAATAGGAAAACCGGAATAAACAATATTCCCTTCCACCGTCTTGCTTGACACCTTGATGTTGCCCTTAAAGTAGCAGTTCTCTACGGTGGAGGGTTCGTAGATGTTCAGGCAGAGACCCGTGGCCATTACATTATTGACACCTGCGTTACTGCTGCGGTAGGCCTCTATGTTGCCGCTCACGTAGCAGTTCTTGATGTATCCAGGGTTCGACACCCCACTATCTGCACTGCCGCCCACGAAGCAGGCTATGGAGGTGACAATGCCCGTCTTGTCGGCCTTGCCCTTGTAGTCGAGCAGGGTGAGGTTCTTTACGGTGCCCTGTAGGTAGTGGAACAGGTATCCCTCCCCGGTAACCAGTCCGTTGATGCTGTGCCCATTGCCGTCGAAGGTGCCCTGGAAGGGGTTTTCCTGTGGGCCTATGGCGGGCATGGCCTGCTCGCTCATGTCGATGTCAGCGGTGAGCTTGAAGTACTTGTCTGCGCTGCCTTCCGTTTCCATCTTCTTCTGGAATTTGCGGAGGTCAGCCTCCGAGCCTATCAGGTAGGGAGCCTCTTGCGTGCCGCTTCCCTTCATGTCGGATATGCTGCCGCCGCAGATGACGGGCATGAGATAGCCTTTAAGGTCGCCCTCAGTGGTTATCCTGCCCCACTGGTAGCTGCCCTCGCTCAGGGCGTTAAGCTCGGCAAGTAACTTGTCTCCTGTCAGCTCCTCAGGGGTGATGGACTCAAATTTTTGGTGTTTGTATCTGAAATAGGCATCCTCGTCCTTCACACTGTTTACGTAGGTACAGTATTTTGCACCTTTTACCCTTTCCCAAGAGTTATCACTACCGTTGACACTCCCAGAGTCATACATGGTTACAGGGTTGTAACCTATCTTGCTCGTGCTCTTAACGATGTGTTTGCCTGCTACAATACAGTTTTTTAGCTCTGTGACCAGTGCATTTCCTTCATGCTCTGCCCTTATATACCCTAATCCAAAAGAGGTGATGTAGGCATTGCCTTTACTGTCGTCATGAAGATACAGTTCCACATTGGTATATGCAGCGCACTGGTTTTTTATATCATCAGAATTGTAACGATATTCTCCTAAAGAGGTGAAGGTTCCTATTCTTATGTTATAAAACTTATAATCTTTGTTAGTCAATGGTTCCACTTTTATAGGATTATCAGGCTCACCCACCTTGATGGTGCCGTATGTGACGCACTGAGTGCATCGTCCTGATATAGAGGTAAAGCTGGCCACTTCAATGGCATAACTAGAAGCCCATCCAGTATAGTATTCGCCGTGTGTCTGTATGTCGAAGTCCATGCCGGCCACACAGCCGTATGCTTCCGATAAAATTATTCCCATACCATAGACTTCGATGGAGGGAGAGCCTGTTACCGTGAACTTACCTTTGGTAGAGCAGTAGTAGAGCTTGGCTTCACCGACGGTATCGCTAATACGGCCTCCATATCCTATCAGTCCGCCTGCACTGATCCACTGGGCTGTGTCGAAAGAATGTAAGTTGAAGTTGCCGTTGAACGAACATTTGCGGAAGATGCCTCCTGTCTTGCAGTGGCCTACCAGACCGCCAATAGCTAAGAGATGTCTATTGTGGTTATCAGTGTTTCTGATGCATGAGTTCTTGACGTGACAGTTCAGGAAGGTGGCATTGGACGTCTCGCCGGCAATAAAGCCATAATAGTTGGAAGTTGAGCAGGGATATGATGCGCACATGTAGCTGTCGGCAATGGTGAGGTTGCGTATTGTGCCTCCGTCAATCACGCCGAAGAGGCCATTGAAATTGTCCTTGGCTTCGATAAAAAGTCCAGAGATGGTATGGCTGTTGCCGTTGAAGTCGCCCTTGAATTTCTTATTACTCCAAAAGCCGTATTCGCCTATGGGAGTCCATACCTGGAAGTCGCCTGTGTTGCGGTCGGTACAGTCGGCATTGACCAGGCCAGTGTTGAGTGTGATGTCTTTGGTCATCACGAAATACTTGCCCGAGTAGTCCTCGCCCCCTTCGCATACCATATAGGCAAGGTTGGCAAGATCCTGGGCGTCCCTTATCTCGTATGGCTTGGATGATGATCCGTCGCCGCTGGAAAAAAGGTATGACGGCTTAGAGGTGGGATAATTCCAGGCATACGATTTTCCCCCACCTGCAAAGAATAGGAGGAGGCAAAGAATGATAAGATTTAACTTTGTCTTCATAATATATTTGTTTTTAATTTGTTATTTCGGCGGCAAAGTTACGAAAAAACTTTGGAAGTCGTTGGTCAATAAAGAAAAACTTTGGTCAATAAAGAAAAAAGTGACTTTTCACGTCGGAAAAGCCACTTTTATTATAGCCCCGAAAGGGCTACTTCATTCTTCATTTAAAACATTCTTAATTTTCCCCCTTTTATATATATGCCTTTCTCGCTCCTCTTCTCAATGCCGCGGAGGTCATATATCGTCTGTTTGGTCGCCTGGGAATCTTTCGCCACAACTTGTATGTCTGTGAGCGTGCCGTCGCTGTGGGTTATCACTACCGACGAGAGTTCGGCGGGAGCGGAAGCCGTGGTGTCACTTGCCTTGAACCAGCAGCGAAAGCCACCGAGGGTCAGCGGATTGCCCGATGGAATCTGGATGAGTGTGTCGTCGTTGAAGTAGTAGGCTCCATAATCCTTGGTGCTTGAGAGAACCGACATACCATACAATCCTCCCATCTTCAGCGACAGCTCTCGTGTGGCATCAGTACTTATTGCCATATAGCCATCTTCGCTCAACTCATTGCTAAGAATGCGCGGACCGAGGTCGAAGATGCTGTTGCCTGCCGACGGCTTGATGAAGTATGGATAGCCGGTGACTATGCCGTCGGTAGCCTCCTTAAGTTTGATGTTGAGCGTGGTGCCGTCATACGATACGCTTTCCACTTCCTCCAACTTGGTGTCCTCGCCGAATTTTTCCTTTATCTCGTCTCCGCTCATGTCGAATTCCAGATACGCCATGGTTCCGGTCGCATCCTGTGTCAGCGTCTGATCGATCCGCAGACCGATCTCCTCCCCCCGCTTCATTTTTCCCGCAACCAGGTGTGCGCCGATGATTTTCTCCGCAATCGTCTGTCCCATTATTCTCCCCTTACTCCGTGTAACCGTCAATGATATGGCGGGCGGCGTTTATGATATGTGTATGCATTGCGCGCTCGGCAGCGTCCGGATCATGCGCGGCAATGGCTTCGAAAATGCTCCGGTGCTCGGCGGCGGACTCCTCAGCCCGGCTGTGATCCTCTACCGAAACACGGCGGTATTTCTGCACCTTCCTGTGAAGCGGCAGAAGGACATCCTCCAGCACCACGCTCCCGCTGAACCGGTAGATCAGCTGATGGAACCGGCTGTCCATTCCCCGCACGTGCTCCGGGTCATTCCGCGGAACGTAAAATTCCTGCAGCTCCACTGCCTCACGAAGCTGTTCCAAATCCTCCCCGGTTACCCGCTCCGCCGCCGCGCGCGATGCCAACCCCTCCACACGCTCCCGCACGGCAAAAATATCCTCCAGATCCTTCCGGGACACGCCGACGATCAGAATGCCCTTTGCGCCCGTTTCCACCAGGTGCTCCAGTCCCAGCCGGTGGAGCGCCTCCCGGATCGGTGTCCGGCTGACGCCCAGGTCACTGACCAGCCGCATTTCGGTCAGAACCGTGCCGATCGGGTATTTTCCGGACAGGATGTCGTTCTCCAGACGCTCGAAAACCTGATCCGCCAGAGAAATACTGCGATGTTCCTCCATCATTTCCGTACCTCCTTACAGTCTTCTGAACCGGGAGCCGGACAGCTCCTCAATCTTTTCCTCCACCTCGTGAACCGCCAGCGTTGTCTGTCTGCCGCCATCATATTCGGTGTCGATCCACGCCTTGAGCTTCTGCACCAGCGGATCGCGCTTATCGATGCGTTCCGATTCGGTCAGGCGGTAGTTTTCGTTGATCCAGTACGCAATCCCCGCCAGTCCGGAGGTCTTACCGAGCATGACCGATGCCGGTCTCCCCAGCAGCTTGCCGGTATCGAAAATGTTGTAGATCTCCTCGTCCTTGAGCAGTCCGTCCGCATGGATTCCCGCGCGGGTGACATTGAAGTTTCTGCCCACAAACGGCGTAGAATCATAAGTGGGGTCGCCGGCAGAAAGCGTAGAAGCGACAAGGGCTAACTGACGATCGTTGAAGGGCAGTT
>ENA-UEQL01000412-UEQL01000412.1-human-gut-metagenome-genome-assembly--contig:-NODE-412-length-30171-cov-24.493288_pt1 | contig 30171 bp, 18 predicted proteins | sample MGYA00242905_ERZ507926 | MGnify/ENA primary metagenome ERZ507926 (study PRJEB26167, sample SAMN06115531) | human gut metagenome | host: Homo sapiens | place: China:Henan | collected 2015-09-09...
TACGTAGCTGGTTGCGCACGCGTGTGCCTAACTCGTAGCGGATAGACTTCTCGTTGGCAGCCACGTTCTTCAGCAGTTCGTCTGACTTCTCCGAGGGGAAGATGCTGAGATAGGCGGTGCAGATGCTGAGGTCGGGCGACACACGACAGCGTGTAACGCTGACCATTACGCCGTGCATGGCGCGAGTCTGGCTCTGGAATATGAGGCTTAGCTCCTTCTGCAGGAGACGTGCTATACGGTTTTGTCTTGTTTCTTGCATAGTTCTTTTTGTCTGTATTATGTTAATTATCCTACTCTTTTTCTGTTATTTATCCAATTTATGCAAAGTTACTGTAAATATAATAATGTACAAAAGTTTTTTAGTTTTTTTGTGTATTATAGGAGGGTATGGCATCCTAAATAAGAAGCGCCAGAACTCGAACAAGTTCTGGCGCCTTACTGTATGCCGTAAGCGTGCTTAGAGCACAATCTTCTTCACGAATGTCTGCTTGCCCTTGGTCAGGCGCACGATGTACATGCCTGGCTTGAGGTTGGTGTTCGCTACAGCCTTGCCGTCCACGGTGTAGACGCCGATCTTGCCGTCGAAGTTCAGTGCGTCGATGTAGCCGTTGAGGAAGGTGATGGTAGGTGTCTCCACGTTGTTGATGTCGCGGATGGCAGTCTCTGTGGGCTGCATCTCCTTGATAGGCACCTCTACCACGTTCTCAACGTACTTCGAGTTGCGATCAATGACGAAGGCGATGAGCTTCAGGTTCTTGTAGTTCTGAATGTTATTAGGCAGGTTCAGCTCAACGGTGTGGCTGAATGCATCGCCGCTGTTTATCTGCTTCGGGAACACGTCGCTGATGCCCTCGTTTGTTTCGTAGCCCAAGCGAGCCACGTGCTGAAGGTCTAACGCAACAAGTCCGCCCTTCTTCTCCCAACCGTAGTAGGACTTAACCGAACCGGCATAACCGTTCTTCTGTTTGTAGCCCTTAACGTCGTTCTCTATCACAGCGAAAGCCAAGCCGTAGTTGGCGTTGGTCTGCTCGCGATTGAACTTTATGACTGCCGTTGCGGTCACCTTCGAGTGGTTGTCGTCGGTGAAGTTGGCGATAGCGTCGATGCCGAGCACCGAGCCGCTGTTGATGAACGCCTTCACATAGAGTTCGTTTTTATCTTCAGGGTTAAGATTGTTTATACGGCGACGGTCGTAAGAACCTCTCGGGAAGCCATTACCTGCGCTGTATGCATATGAAGGACACTCCAACTCGGTAGGTGTGCCGCTGAAGCAATGCTTTGCCATAGCCACAAACTGTCCTGGGAACTTGGTGTGATTCTGCGAAATCTCCTCGATACCGCGCACGCACCACGAACACTTAAGACCTGTGTACTCCTCCATATATACACGTTTTACGTCCTGCACGTTGGCAGTGACGATAGTAGATGTGTACGTGTTATTGGCAGCATAAGCATCCTCTGCACCGTTCACCTTCACAAGGCGCACCTTCAAGTTCTCGCTACCCTTGAAGTCGGGAGCGTTGCAGGTGATGGCGAACTCGTCCTCGGCACGCGCAGCGACGGTCTGCTCGATGTCGGCGAACTGCTCTTCTGTGTTGCCGATGGTATAACCAATGCGTAGCGATGTTATCTTTGCAGCTGCGAAGTTGAGCAGCTTGCCCTTTATCTCGTAGGTGCTACCAACGTTTGTCACCACCTTTTTCACGCCACAGATAGCCACGTCAACTGGTAGCTCTGTGCCTTCTACGCGCATTTGCAGAGCAAGTGCGGGTGCATTGTCGGGAGTCTGTTTGGTATTGTCTGTCCATCCTTTGCCGAAGTCGGTGAAGTTGCCGCCTTCGCAGTATTCGTCCGTAACGCCTACGACGTTGATGTCGCTTGTGAACTCATAGCCCAAGTAGAAAGGTTCGCCAGTGATGGTGTATGCCTCGTCGAAGAGCACTGAGTTGAGACCCTTGTTGCCCATGTCCGCCATCTTCTCCGTAGCATACGCACCGTTGAGGTCTTCTGCCACGAACGCCTTCACGGTCTCAGCCTTGTCGGTGAGCGAGAAGCGCATACCGGTCACCTTCAGACCCTTGTACATCTGTGCCACTTCTGCAGGAATGTATATGGCAGCCTTGCCCTGACGTGTGCCGATGCTACCATACGGAAGGTCGGCTGCCGTCTTTCCGGCGTATCCCCAGTAGGTATATTTTGCGTTAGCCGCTGTCACAGCGAACAGCAGCATAAGCAATAGTGAGGTTATCTTCTTCATAACTTTTTCGGTTTTTTAATTAGTACTGGTTTTGTCTTGATTGATTAGAGCGAAATCTTCTTCACGAAGCTCTGCTTGCCGTCGGTGCCACGCACGATGTACATACCACGAGCGAGCGAAGCGTTCTTCACGAGCTGTCCGCCTACGGTGTACACCTGCAGTGTACCGTCGAAGCCGTCGGCAACGATGCTGCCGTTACGCAGACTGAGGTCGGGTGCCGGTGTAGAGGTGATGTCGGCGATAGATGTCTCGCCAGCCTCAAGCACGGGCACCTCTACGGCGTTCTCCACGTAGCCGTGGTCGCCACGGTTGATGAGGAATGCCACTACCTTAATATTTTTGCGGTTCTGTACGTTAGACGGAACGTTGAGCACGGTGTTGTGGTTGTAGATAGTAGTGCTGTACACATCGTTCACGGGGATGCTGTTCTCGATGCCGCCTACGATGCCGAAACCAGCACGAGCCACGTGGTTGAGCGTTACGGTGGCCATCGACGGCTTGTTCTCCCATCCGTCAAGCTCGCCGTATTTGCCATTTGCATAGCCGTTGTTCTGCTGATAGCCTGTCACGCCGTCCTCGATGATGGCGTATGCTATGCCGAAGCTGCAGTTGGTCATATCCTTCACGAACTGCACATTGGTGTTCACATTGATGTGTGTATAGTCGCCTGCCACGTAGTTAGCCTGAGTCTCGATGCCGGCAATGGCTGGACTCTTCTCAAGGATGGCATCCATGTACTGGAATGTTGTAGAGAGAACGGGGTCGAACGTAGCTCGGCGGTCGAGTGCAGCCTGCGGATATACGCCCCAGTTGGCATACTCGTACGACGGGCAGAGCAGTTCCGACGGTGTGCCATCGTAGGCGTGCTTAGCGATAGCGATGAAGTTGTCGGGATACTTCTCCTTGCACTTCTCGATAGAGACGATGCCGCGCGGACAGTTGCCGCAATAGATGCCGGTAGCCTCCTCCATGAGCACGCGCTTTGTGGTGGCGATAGATGTCATCAGCACGTTGCACTCTGTAGCGTCGTTGGCTGGGTTCACATCCTCATCAACCACAACGCGCACCTTCAGCTTGTGTGTGCCCTTGGTCTTGATGCCGGGGTGAGTGAAGCTGAACACGTTCTCGCTGCGGTCGCCGAGAGTCTCCTCGAAGTCTACGAACTGCTCCTCGCCGCCGTCCACGCTGTAGCCGATGCGGTAGCTGTAGAGCTTCGTAGCCGAGAGATTCACCACCTTAGCCGATACGTTGAACGGCTCGTTCTCCTTTGTAGCGATGTCGCGCAGCCCCATCACGCTGAGGTCAACGGGCAGATTGTCTGCCTCGATGCGTGCTATGAGCGAGAGAGCGTTGGCTCCGTTAGCGGCGTTGTCAACCCATCCGTTGCCGAAGTCGGTATAGTTAGAGTAGGCTGTCTTGTTGGCTACATAGCCTATGCATGCGTCCAGTCCGCTCACTTCGTAGCCGATGTAGAAGCCTTCGCCGGTGATGATATATGGTGCGTCGAACTTCACGATGTTATTGCCCTTGTTAGCCTTGTCGCTCACTTTCTGTGCGAATGGTGTAGCGTTAAGATCGGTAGTAGCGAACACGCTCAGCTTGCTTGCCTGGGCAGCTAAACCGACACGCACGCCTGTGAGCTGACAACCCTTGTACAGCTGCGCCACCTCAGCAGGGATGTAGATGGCAGCCTTGCCATAGGCAGAGGAGCCATAAGCACCTACGATGTCTTTGTCGCAATAGCCCCAATAGGCGAACTTTGCGTTTGCTGCTGTCGCAAAGAGCAACAGCATGAGCAGTAGTGTAGTGATTTTCTTCATATTACGGATGTTTATAGTTATTTCTTCAGGATGTGTATTGCTATTCTTTACGGATGTTTATAGCTCTCTCGATGCGCAACAAAATTACTACTAATTTTAGAAAAAACGATGTTTTTTATATGTATTCTTTTGACATTTCGCAAATTTATAGTACTTTTGGCAGTACAGATGCAATTAATGCTGATTTGTATAACCTAAATATATACTAAGATAACAGTTACTATGGAAAAGAAAATAACGCAAGAAAACTTTGAAGATACTTATGTCGACAGTATCGAATTGGAGCGCATAGACAAGTTCGTGTGCGACGAGATGGCGCGACAAATTCACCGCTATATCAAGGCGATGAAGGGCTCGAAGGCTATCATGCTGAAGTTTGAGGAGCAGTTGGCTACACTCACCGTGCCCGAGAAGGAGAAGGCTATCGCACGCTACATCGACCTGAACCGCAAGGTGATATCGGGTCTCGATTTCAAGGTGGTGCTCGCACGTGCCATGGCTAACTACTCCGACACGTTCGCCTACCTCGTGGAGCTGGTGAACAACAAGCGCAAGATGGTGTTCTACCTCAACCGCATACGCGAGAAGTACGAGCAGTATCACGAGGTGTACGAGGAAAACGGCAAGTTCGGCATCAAGGACCATCAGGGCAACGTGCTCGTGCCTGCTCATTACGACTTCCTCCGCACACCGTATGTCTACGTCGACGACCTCCGCTCGCTGCCGGTCATTGCGCAGCGCGACGGAAAGATGGGCTTGGTGATGCCCGACGGCAAGGAGACCGTGGTGCTCGACTTCATATACGACGACATCGAGCTACGCGACGAACCGCCCTATTTCGAAGCGTACGCAGGAGAGGAAAAGACATTGTTTGACCTTTAAGTTATGGATCAACTTTACATGCGCCGCTGCCTTCAGCTCGCTGCCAACGGACGACAGAATGCTAAGCCCAACCCCATGGTGGGCGCTGTTATAGTGGCTGCCGACGGACGTATCATCGGCGAAGGCTACCACGTGCGCTGCGGCGAAGGACATGCCGAGGTGAACGCGTTCGCATCGGTGCGCCCCGAGGACGAGGTGCTGCTCAGCGAAGCTACGATATACGTCAGTCTGGAGCCATGCTCCCACTACGGCAAGACACCGCCCTGCGCCGACCTTATTATAAAGAAAGGAGTGCGTCGCTGCGTCGTGGGCTGCGTCGACCCGTTCGCAGCCGTGCAGGGTCGTGGCATACAGAAGCTGCGCGATGCCGGCATCGAGGTGACGGTGGGTGTGCTCGAAGAGGAGTGTCGCGAACTGAACCGCCGCTTCATCACGTTCAACGAAAAACGCAGACCGTACATCATACTGAAGTGGGCGCAGACCGCCAATGGATTTCTCGACGACAACGGCAAGGCGTGCGCCATATCAACTCCGTTCACAAAGACGCTTGTTCACAAACTGCGCGCCGAGAACGATGCCATTCTCGTGGGACGCATCACCAACGAACGTGAACAGCCGCGCCTTGACGTGCGCCACTGGGCGGGCAAGGCACCGCGCCGCATAGTGATCGACCGCCGTCAGCCTGCCTTCGAGGGTTTGGACTTCTCGAAGCCAGTCATTCCGCAATTGCTCGAATGGTTGCACAAGGAGAAGTGCCAGTCGCTCATCGTGGAGGGCGGAGCACGCACGCTGCAATCGTTCATCGACGCTGATGCGTGGGACGAAATACGCGTGGAGACGGCTCCGTTCTGCGTTAGTGGTGGCACCGCGGCTCCTAAACTGCCCACCAACGTGCGCCTTGTGAGCCACAAGGTGTACGACCATAACACTATCGCCACATTCCACCGCCAATGAACGAAGAACTCTCCATAGAACTCTGCCACCTCACCGTTGGCTACTCAAAAAAGGGGGTGCAGTTGTCTCAACTGCACCAGCAAAACAATAACACCCATCAGGGAGTGCACTTGTCTCAAGTGCACCAACAAAGCAATGAAGCCCAGCGGTTGGTGCAGTTGAGACAACTGCACCCCCTTGGTGCGTGCTGCGTAGCTTCCGACCTCAACGCTACGGCTCTGCCCGGCACACTCACTTGCCTCATCGGCCATAACGGCACGGGCAAGTCGACGCTGCTGCGCACCATAGCACGCCTACAACCGTCGATTGACGGCAGTGTATTGATAGGCGACAACGATATCAGCACACTGAAGCCTATCCACCTCTCGCGTATGCTCTCCATCGTGCTAACCTCGCGCCCCGACGTGCGCAACATGACCGTCGAGGAACTCGTGGCACTCGGTCGCGCACCCTACACTGGCTTCTGGGGACGTCTCTCCGCTGACGACCGCCGCATAGTGCGCCACTCTATCGAGAGCGTGGACATAACAGCGATGGCTGAACGCCGCGTGTGCACCCTCAGCGACGGCGAGATGCAGAAGGTGATGATAGCGAAGTCACTCGCGCAACAGACACCAGTAATACTGCTCGACGAGCCTACAGCCTTCCTCGACTTCCCTGGCAAGATTGACTTGATGTTGCTATTGCAACGTCTTGCCCACGAGGAGCGCAAAACAATTCTTCTTTCTACACACGACCTTGAGACTGCCCTGCAGACTGCCGACCGCTTATGGCTACTCGCCAACGGTGCATTGCACGACGGCACGCCGCACGAACTGGCAGACCAAGGCTTCATCGACGATTATATTGGTCGGAAGAGCGTCAAGTTCGACAAGCAAACGCTCAGCATACAGATTCTATAGGGGGTGCACTTGTCTCAAGTGCACCAACAAAGCAAAAAAAGTGCACTTGTCCTAACTGCACCAACAAAGCAAAAAACTGCACCAACATAAAAATAAATGCACCTTTGCTATGTTGGTGCACTTGAGACAAGTGCACCCCCTATTTTTTACCTTTTTACTTTTCTACGCCGTGTGCTGGCGTGTGCCCATACGAGCCTCAACTACATTCACCACATAGTCGCCAAGCTTCTCGCACTCCGACACGATGTCCATGTACATTGTGCCGATGGCGTAAGTGTACTTGTGATCGTTGATGTCGTTGATGTTCTGCGAGCGGAGCTGGTTGCGGTAGTTGTTTATCTCGTTCTCCACGTTGAAAGATCGGTTGATATCGAGCGAGTCGCGACGGCCGGTGAGCATCACGTTCATCTGTGTGAGCGCATCGTCGGTGAGCTCCAACATCTGGTGCAGATGCTCGTACTGCTTCTCGGTGAAGTCTTCCTTGCCCTTGAGTTTGCGGCTGAGTGTGCGTGCCACGTTGTAGCATGAGTCGCCGATTGACTCTATCTCCGAAATCTCGCGGAGCATGGCGCGTATCTTTGCCTTGGTGTCGTCAGAGAGGTGTGCATCGCTGACGTTGTTGAGATAGTTGGCAATCTCTATTTCCATATTGTCCGAGATACTCTCGTACTTCTCAATGCGTGTATAGAGTTTGTTGAACTTTGCCTCGTCCTTCACGCCGAGCAGCTCGCGTACCATACCGAACATACGCTGTATGCGTTCAGCGAACGACTGTATCTCCTTCTGTGCCTCAAGCACCGAGAGCTCCGGTGTCTTCATGATTGAAGTGCCACCGATATAGCGCAGACGGAAGTCGTCCTCGTCCTTGCGGTTAGAAGGTTTGATGACGTAGCACACAAAACGTTCCATCTGCGGGATGAACCAGATAAGCACGGCTGTGTTGCATACGTTGAACGTGGTGTGGAAGGCAGCGAGCACTACCGAGAGGCGTGCTGCGTCGATATGGTCGGCATGTGGGTTGACACCTACGAAGCTGCACACCATGTCGATGAACGGATAGAAACCGCAGAGCACCCATATCACACCGAACACGTTGAACGTGAGGTGGGCGAAGGCAGCGCGGCGTGCCTGTGTGTTGGCACCCATGGCTGCGATGTTGGAGGTGATGGTGGTGCCGATGTTCTCGCCCAGCACAAGCGCAATGCCCATGTAGATGGGTAGCACGCCCGACGAACAGAGCACCATGGTGATAGCCATGAGGGCTGCCGACGACTGCATACAGAACGTCAGTATGGTGCCAAGACCGAGGAACGAGAATATGGTGAGATAGCTCTCCTTGTCGAAGGAAGCGAAGAAGTCAATCACTGCTTGGTTATGGCTGAGGTCCATCTCCTTACCCGTTGCACCGAGCGTAGAGATAGCGAAGAACATGAATGCCACACCGAAGAGGAAGTCGCCGATATAACGGTGGCGCTTGCTATAGATGAGCAGCAGGGCTATGAAGAACGCGGGGAACACGAGGTTCGCCATGTTGAAAGAGAAGCCAAGCGTCATAATCCACGCCGTGAACGTAGTGCCGATATTGGCACCCATAATAACAGAGATGGCTTGAGCAAGGGTTAGCAGTCCGGCGTTGACAAACGAAACGGTCATCACCGTGGTAGCCGTAGACGACTGTACCGAGGCTGTTACAAACATACCGGTCAGCAGTCCGGTGAAACGGTTGGTGGTCATTGCGCCAAGAATATGGCGGAGCTGTGAGCCAGCCATCTTCTGCAGAGCCTCGCTCATCACCTTCATACCGTAGATGAGGAGCGCCAATGAACCGATGATCTTAAAAATAATCCAAATCGACATATTATTTTAATATAATTTATGTGGCATTTATGCGCGTTGTGTCGAAAAAACAGAGTACCTTTGTTATTGGCAAGTACTTAATAGGTAGTTCAAAGCCTCTTTTGATAGATTTCTATGTAAAACCCTTAAAAGCTTTAGCCAAATGAAACAGATGATACAAATCCGTTGCAAAAATAATAAAAAAACTTTGAAAGTAGCAACTGGAAGTACACTTTCTGACATTTTTTCTCAGCTTGATGTGCAGATGCCTTACCCTCCGGTGAGCGCAAAGGTGAACAACAAGGTCGAAGGACTGCATTATCGTGTGTACAACCCGAAGGACATTGAGTATTTGGACGTAACGTCGTCGTCGGGCATCCGCGCCTATACACGCACGCTCTTCTTCGTACTCTGCAAGGCGGTGCACAAGTTGTTTCCGGAGAGCAACGTCGTCATCGACATTCCAGTGAGCAACGGCTACTACTGCGACCTGCGCTTGGGTCGCCCCGTTACCACAGCTGACGTAGACAAGATACGCCGCGAGATGCAGAGCCTCGTCGACCGCCGTCTGAAGATACGTCGCCACCAGGTACCTACCGACGAGGCGATACGCCTCTTCGAAGGGCTCGGCTATAAGTCGAAGGCGATGCTGCTGCGCACTACGGGTAAGCTCTACACTACATATTATGATATAGAGGGCTTCGTCGACTACTTCTACGGCACGATGCTCATCAACACGGCGCAGCTCACACTCTTCGGTGTAGAGAAGTACTACGACGGTCTGCTGCTGCGCATACCCTCGCGCGAGGACCCGACGCAGCTCGGAGCACTGGTGCGTCAGGACAAGATGTTCGACATCTTCCAGGAGCATCACCGCTGGCAAAACCTGCTTGGCATGTCTACCGTAGGCACGTTCAACGAGGCTGTGAACCAGGGGCACGCCATCGATATCATCAATCTGTCGGAGGCATTGCAGGAGAAGAAGATCGCGAAGATTGCGGAGAACATCGCACACGAGTCGCGTGTGAAGATGGTACTCATCGCTGGTCCGTCGTCGTCGGGCAAGACCACGACGTGCAAGCGTCTCTCCATACAGCTGCTCTGCAACGGTGTCCGCCCCGTGCCTATCTCGCTCGACGACTACTTCGTCGACCGCGACAAGACTCCACTCGACGCTCAGGGCGACTACGACTACGAGTCGCTCTACGCGCTCAACCTCGAACTGTTCAACAAACAGCTGCTGCAGCTCTTCGCCGGCGAGGAGGTGGAGTTGCCGCGTTACAACTTTCAGACTGGTCGCAGCGAGATGAGTGGCAAGCTGATGCGCATGGAGCCGAACGACGTGCTCGTGGTAGAGGGTATCCACGCGCTCAACCCCGAACTGACGGCGCAGATCGACGAGAAACTGAAGTATCGTGTGTACGCCTCGGCACTCACCACCATACTGCTCGACGAGCACAACTACATCCCTACCACCGACAACCGTCTGCTCCGCCGCATCGTGCGCGACTATAAGTATCGTGGTTGTTCGGCTCGCGACACCATACGCCGCTGGCCCAGTGTGCGTGCCGGCGAGAACAAGTGGATATTCCCTTATCAGGAGAACGCCGACACCATGTTCAACACGGCAATGATATACGAATTAGCTGCCATCAAGACACAAGCAGAGCCGCTGCTCGAACAAGTGCCGGAGAACTGCGAGGAGTATGCCGAAGCTTATCGCTTGCGCAAGTTCCTCAGCTACTTCAACGCCATCGACCACTCCGTGCTCCCACCAACCTCGCTCCTGAGAGAGTTCCTCGGAGGCAGCTCGTTCACGTATTAAGCCCCTCCCCACCCTCCCCGTCGGGGAGGGCTTAGTTAGCTTAGCCCCCGGCTTAGAAAGGCTTAAAGAGGCTTAGTGCCCTCGGCTTAAAGAGGCTCAAGAAGGCTTAGAAAGGCCTATCAACAACCAAGCAAGCAACCACCAAGCAACCAAACAAACAACAATAAAAAAGCCAAAACACAAAATGAAAAAAATCTTCCTATCACTCCTCGTGTGCATCGTGGCGCTCACTGCCTCTGCACAAGTAGCTCGTCCGAAGCTCGTTGTCGGTCTTGTTATCGACCAGATGCGTTGGGACTACATGTATTATTACTACGACAAGTTCGGCGAAGGCGGCATGAAGCGCCTCATGGCTGAAGGCTTCTCGTGCGACAACCAGATGCTCAACTACGTGCCTACCATCACCGGCGTGGGACACTCCTCCATCTACACAGGCGCCGTGCCTGCTGCCAACGGCATCCCCGGCAACGACTTCTATCTCGACGGTAAGCGCATCTACTGCACCGATGACCCCACAGTGAAGGGCGTGGGCACCGACTCAAAGGCTGGCAACATGTCGCCGAAAAACCTGCTCGGCACCACCATCGGCGATATGCTGCGCTGCGCTACCGACTTCCGCTCGAAGGTTATAGGCATCGCACTGAAGGACCGCGCCTCCATACTGCCTGCCGGACACTCTGCCAACGCTGCCTACTGGTATGACAAGTCGGTGGCTGGCTTCATCACAAGTTCCTACTACATGGAGAAGCTGCCCGACTGGGTGAAGAAGTTCAACCGCGAGGCTGGCATGAAGAAGGGCTACGACCCCAAGTCGGGTGCCGACGGCGTAACGCTCACATTCAACATGGCGGAGGCTGCGCTGAAGAACGAACAGCTGGGCAAGGGCGAAACACCCGACATGCTCTGCATCAGCATCTCGTCTACCGATGCCATTAGCCACAAGACGGGCACATGGCTCTCGCCTGGTAAGGAGAACGAAGAGGTGTTCCTCACGCTCGACCGCGACATGAAGAAGTTCCTCGAAGCACTCGACGCGCAGGTGGGCAAGGGCAACTACCTGCTGTTCCTCACCGCTGACCACGGCGGAAGTCACAACCCGAACACGCTGAAGGAGCACAAGCTGCCTGGTGGCGGTTGCGACATGGGCGCAAAGATGCGCGACCTAAACGAGAAGCTGAAGGCAGAGTTCGGACTCGACATCAAGTATGCCAAGGATGTTATCGGCGAGGGCTTGTATCTCGACCACGAACTGTTAGCGCAGAACAAGCTCTGCCTTGAGAAGGTGAAGACTGCGGCTATACGCATACTGAAGACCGACCCCGACCTGCAGTGGGTCATCGACTACGAGAAGGCGGCTTATGCGTCGGTTCCGCAGTGGGTTCGCGAGCGTGTCATCAACGGCTACTACCATGGTCGCTCGGGCGACATCATCCTCATGCCGCGCATCAACTACTTCGAGTGGCCCGTGGCTAAGGACTTCCTCGGCTCGTCGCACGGCACATGGACTCCGGCTGACACACACATTCCGCTCATCTTCATGGGTTGGAACATCAAGCCTGGATATACCAATCGCCAGACTCACATGGACGACACCGCACCTACAGTATGCTCGCTGCTGCACATACAGATGCCGGATGCTTGCACCGGCAACCCGATAGTAGAGGTTACGGACAAGTAAACCGGCGTATAAACACACTAAAAGTGGCACTTGTACTGGGTACAGGTGCCACTTTTCTTTTATACTAATAAATATGTAAAGTCCGAACTACTCAGCGTACTCGTTGAAGCACGGGGTTGTAGCGAGCACGGCTTGCACGTCTTCGACAGTGCCTTCAAACGGTCCGCTATGCTCGAGTTTGCGTGTACACATAGCAGCGGCGAAGCGTCCCGATTCCTCTACGTCCATGCCTTGCGCACGACACCACAGATATCCTGCCGAATAGGTGTCGCCGCAGCCCGTAGCGTCCACAATCTCCTTCGGCTCGTAAGCCGGTATCTCGTGGAACTCACCATCGACAAGGATGATTGAACCGTAGCTGCCGAGCGTCACGCACACCTCCTTCACACCCCACTCCGCTAAGCGGAGGGCTGCCATACGTGGGTTGCGCAGTCCGGTGATGACCTCCATCTCGTGCTCGTTCACCTTGATGATATCGGTGTTTGCGAGTATCTCGCGCTTGTCAGCCCAGTCGATAGCGAACACTTGCTGATTGCGCACCTCGCGCAGATAGCCCTGCGCGTCGATGGATATCTTGCCCTTTGTAGAGAGATACTTCACAAGCTCTGGCGAGATATCGTCGTTGAGCAGTGTGCCGAGGTGATAGACGCGCGCGTCTACGCTCTTCATCTCCTCGATGGTGAACGGGTCGGCACGTTCGAGCACACGCTGTGTGCGGTCGTTCTGGTTCTCGCCATACTTGTTCTCGAAGTAAACGGTGTGGCGACTGGGGTATGTGAGCACGTCGATGCCCACGTTGCGCATGTCGTCAACGGCTTTCATCTCGCCCTCGCCCAACTTTGTCACAAGCTGGAACGACACGTTGTCGGGCAGATGGTTGATAGCATAAGAGAAGTAAAAAGACGTACCACCTGCCATATATACTGTCTGGCGTGGGGTGATAATCTTGTCTTTTGTGATGTGTCCTATGCAACAAATATCTTTCATACTTATATGTTTTTATTTTATTATGCTTATATCGTCAAGCCACACTGTGTTCACGCCCTTCTGAAGCTGCACGACGCGCAGCTGCATACCGCTGAGCGAGTAGATGCCAACCTGCTGAGCCTGCTGCATGTGGAGCGTTATCCACTGCTTGCCGGCTGCCTTCACGGGGAGCGTGGTGTGGAGGTCGGCGGTGTCGGTAATGCCATCGACCGGAGCATCGGGCAGGTCGGCAACAACGTTATTGAACTTGGTCCAGAAGCCCGTAGCACGATATGCAGCCTCGCTCGAAGCCGGCACGTGCAGCGTCACGTTCTGCGGACGGCACTGTGCGAAGGGATAGCTGTCGGTGTTGCTGCCTTCGGGCGGTGTCATCGCGTAGCAGTAGATGTCGGTAAGGTACTGGCAGCCGCAGAATGCGTTGTCGCCAAGTGTTTCGATGCTTGCCGGCAGTGTGATCTGCTTGAGCATCGGACAGTTGCGGAAGCACTCGCTGTCGATATGGCGCAGCGTAGAGGGCAGCTGCAGGTGCTCAAGAGCGGTGCATCCCATGAAGAGCATTGCACGCAGACGCTCGATGTTCAGCTCGAGCGTGAGCGACGTAATGAACATATTGCCCACGAACGGCGACATGCCGTCGGTGTTGTCGAAGCCACGCACGGTGTATTCGAGCCCCTCGTAGTTGATGGTGGCTGGGATGGTTATTGCGCCTTGGTACATCTCGCCACTCGGGAAGGTGACCTCGGCGAAGTTGCCGTCGCCGTCGTATATGGCTTTATAGTCGACACCGCCATAGGTGAAACGCTGTGGCAGTGCGGGCAGGTCGTCGACGAAGCGTGCGAACATGCTCCACTTGCTGCTCTGCTGGAACGCGCCAGCCAAACCTTGCTGCACGTGTACGGTGACCTTGCTCGGGTTGTTCAGTCCTTCAAACGCATCGGCAGCAACGCAGTCGGGCGACGACGGATGAGCATATATGTCGGTGAGTGCCTGGCAGCCGCTGAACAGCTTGCTGCCGGTAGCCTGCAAGCATACGGGCAGCGAAATGGAGCGCAGCACGTAGCAGTTCTTGAACGTCTCGCTGCCTATCTGCTTCAACGAGCGTGGCAGAACGCAGCTGGTGAGTCGGCTGAAGTCCTTGAACGTAGCACCGAACAAACCTTGCGGTGTTGTGGCGTTTTCGAGGTTCAGCTGCTGCAGCGACTGCAGCGAAGAGAGGTACTGCAGGTCGGTGTTGTCGAGCTCGCCCGTGATGGTGAGTGCCTCCACGGCGTCAGCGTCAGCCACAGCCTTCTGCATAGCAGCCTCCAACTGTCCTGCCTTCTCCACGTCTACGCTGCACTGAGCCACGAGCTCTGCTGCCGTGTAGCCTTTCGCCTTGATGTAGAGCGTGTCGGCGGTGAGCACCACGGCATCGGCGGTGTGTGCCTCGAACGCCCCGCCTGCGAGTCGCAGCATGTCGATGCTCTTCTCAACAGAGCTGTTGAAGTCCACATTATATATATATGATGAGCCGAGCAACGGCTTTCCGTTGAACGTCTTATTGTCCGGGTTGCTGCTGTTGATGGTGACGTTCTTCGTGTCGCTCACCACCTCTACTACGGGCACCTTGCGCTCGTAGGCTCCTACAATCACTTCCTTGCCCAACGCGTTGAGCACTGGCAGCCACTTCGCCGAGCCGTCTGTGCACGCCACGAGCCGCAGATAGTCGCCCTTGGCAGCGTTATTGGCAGCTGCGAACTCGAAGTCGAGACTCTGCGTGCTGCCTCCGTTCATCTGCACCTGCTTGCTGCCCAACGCCTCAACCACAGAGCCGTCAGCGTGGCACAGGTTCCACTGCATTTTGCCTTGCCATGTGGTGAGTGCAGAAAGGTCTGAGAGGTGTACGCTCTGCTTCTCGCCTGCCTTCAGCGTGGTGAGCGTGGTGTAGAAGCCCTCGTACTTGCCTTGGCAGTCGAGCTGGAGCGGTGCGCAGTTCTCTGCCTTGAGCGGAGTGATGCCTATCACTGCCTGCTGCTTGTTGGCGAACTCGAACGAGCGGTCGGTGGATGTTATAGCCGAGATGGCGAAGTAGCCGTTGCCGCTACCGTTCCATCCGAAGTTGAAGTGGAAGAGATTGTCGCGGTAGCCGTCGAGCACGAAGCCGTGTGCACCGCGTCCCTGTATCGACTCGCCGGTGTAGATGACCGGGCGGTTGCTGTCAATCTCCTTGCGCATCATGCGGTTCCACGTAGCGGCATCGTAGTCGCTGGCGGTGAGCAGACGCGCTGTCGAGCCATAGCGGAAGTACTGCGCAAGAGCCTGCGGCACTAATGTCTGGCGTGCGCCACTGCTCTCGGCTGCGTAGTACATCTCCACCGATATGCCCAAATGGCGCATGAGCAGAGCCACAGCGGTGGCTTGCGTGTCGTTGAACTTCTCGTAGCTCATCGGCATGTTCGCCCAGTCGTAGTGGGTCTCGCCGAATTTGGCTGTCATCACCGAGTCGGTCCAGATGTGTGTCTTGCTGCCGTTGCCTACGTCGGGCCACTGGTGATAGCGCATCACGATAGCCATCGCTGTCGCTGCGCATCCCGTGGGGTACGCCTGTGGTGTCATGCGGTTGAACGGATCCCATTGTCCCCATGCTGCGGTCTGCAGTTGTCGCTCGCCTTTGTAGAGGGCGGAGCGTGCAGGGGCGCTGGATGCTGATACGGGCACGACACTGAGTGCTGCGTATTGCGCTGCGTAGCCTTCGAGCAGGTCGGCAAGTCCGTCGGGGATAGCATTGCCTACAAGAGCGTGGTCGGTGTAGCCGAGGATGCGCTGCATACGCTCGTCGCCCGACACTACGAGCAATCGGTTATTGTCCTCGTTGGCGAACAGATAGTAAGCATCTGTAGCCTCTTGGGCAGCACTGGCAGCACGCTTAAGCAGCTTGCGACCGCACTTACTGTTGACACGTAAAGCACAGACCTTGGCGTTGTTGTCCTTCGACTGAAAGAAATCGGCTGCCACTTTCTGTGCGTCAGCAAAGGTTCGCTTCTGTGCCAGACCAGGGAGAGCCACAGATAACAAAACAAAAATTGTTGTTAATAGTTGAGTTCGCATAAATTGTATTTTGAAAGTTGTCATGTCGTAGACTGATTTCATACGGCAATATGTATGAAAAGATGCGATAATTATCGCTTGCAAAGTTAGACAAAACTTTTGAAAATCAGCCGTTTTTTATGCGTTTATTAAAAAAGAACTTGCCACACGACACCTCCAAGAGGGTCGTGTGGCAAGCCAATCATTAGTATGTTATGAAAAATTTAAGAGAGTCAAAGGCTTCACAGCCTCGAACTTTTGGTGTTTTAACTAAACATGATTTTATTGAGAAAGCATAGAAATTTCGTTGTTACCTTTACTTGAGCATGGAGATGTCGTGCTGCTCCATCTGCTGCGGCACAGCCTCCATGGCAGCCTTTTTCATCGAGTCGAGGTGGGCAGAATCGTTCAGCGCAACCGACACGCCCTGCACTGGGCGCAAAGAGTAGCTGCCTGGCATTGCGGTGTTGCCCGCATCGTGGCTCTGGAACGAGAACTGGGCTGCTTGCGTCAACGTGAGCACGATAGCCACCATTGCTGCTGCCTTGAAGAGCGGCGCGAAACGCTGGCTGATACGTATCGGCTGCGCCTTCACCTTTATCTCATGTGGCTCGTCAATCATGGACATGATACGCTCGTCGAAGTCGTCGCCGAGGCGGTCGGTCTTCGTTTCGGTCTGCTCGTAGTTGAAGAGCGGACGGTACTTGGCGAGTTCCTCCGGCACACACAACTGACTAAAGAACGAGCGCAGTATCTGCTCTTCCTCAAGCGAGGTCTCGCCATTCCAGTAGCGTTCCAGAAGTTGGTTTATATATTTATAGTCCATATTATTCGTTATTATTGAGGGTGTATGTTTGGGTGTTTCTATATTGATGACGAACGAAAAGGGGAAATGTTACACAAGAGCTCCACTTTTTGCATCCTTTAACACATCTTCTGCTCTACATATCTTCATCTTCTCCGTCTCGTATCGACCGACGCGGATGTCTGCGCCGACCGATGCGGATGTCTGCGCCGACCGATGCGGATGTCTGCGTCGACCGATGCGGATGTCTGCGTCGACCGATGCGGATGCTGTAATGTTAAAAATAAGGTGCAGAAACATTTTGTTTTGTTTTTCTTTTGTGCATAAAAAATAATTGCTTAATTTTGTCGCTCGTACTCAGACATACCTAAACAATAGTACAAACTACGTATAAACAACTAAAAATATATAACAATTTAATAGCTTAAATATGAAGACCTTTAGCTTAAACAAAATCTTTGCAATCTTTGCATTGCTATTTTTAATCGGGGGGGGTAAAACTTTAGCTCGAAGCGGAGACCCAAAAACACTCCCTATTACAAATTATAGCCCAAACGGAAGCAAATTTTATTCCGATTTTACCATTGATTGGACAACGCAGAAGTTGCAGATTATCGTTGATGTCACTAATTGTACGACGGACGCATCGGGAAATAATCCAGACGATATTTTTGATCTTTGTCCGCAGACTACGTCTGATGTTGGATGGGAATCTCCTACACCAGTTGTACATGTCTATTGTGATGGTACACAACTGAAATTGCGTGGTAATAAATTTACTGATAAAAGTAACCTTAAGCCGGATATAACTTTGGGTTCTTCTTACGACAAGACCAACATCACAATCGAGATTGATAACGAAAATGGTCTTACTGTTAATGGTAATTCAACCACACTCACAGCTACCTTCCTCACCGAACTGCTTAATAACTCGAACTTGACTTTTGCAAGTCAGGAGGGAAACGGCAGAATGCATGGTACTTATAAGTCGGTTAAGGTGGTGAGCAAGACCGCGCCTTCAGGAATCGTTACCTCAACAAACGAGACGACACCCGAATACGTATTCACGATGCGTAATGCTAATGGTGATTATGTTAACAGTAACCTGTATCGTACACTCGCAACTTCTGACTATGCCCAGTTTGCTTTCTATGAAGTTAGCGGTAAGGCAAACGCTTATTACATATATAACTATAGTGCTAAAAAGTGGCTTAAGTACACTACGAGTGCTACTTATACGGTAGGTAAGGACTTCGTTTCTAATGGTGAGAAAAGCGAGCGCAGCGAGTTCTACATCACTAATGCCGCAAAAGGCGGTGTAAACGGTGTGCAGATACAGCCTTACAATTCTGCTGGCAATGCTGCTAATAATTATTTGAACTTCTATGCTGGCGGTGATCAGAACACTAATCATACTATTGGTAACTGGACGGATGGTGGTAATAATGACTTAGGTAGTCTTTGGCTGTTTACGGAGGTAGAGATTGCCAATAATAATGCTGTCATAACATCCACAACAATTCCAACAGGTACTTCTACAAACCTTACTTATAACGGTCAGACCACTTGGAAGGCAACTAAGAATACTCCATGGGAGGTTACAACACCTATTGATTGGAATACACAGCAGCTCATTGTTACGGTTGACCTTAATGGAGTATATGCTGCCGATGCTCAGGGGAATCGTGTGGTACTTTGTGTGACTGGTGCTGACGATGAGCTTGGTTGGACTGAAAATACTGGAAGATCTATTTTCTATAATTATAGTTCAACACAGGTGCAGGGATATGTGCTCGAAGGTGATAATGCTAATACGGGTAGGCTTACCTATACTAATCCGTTGGTGTTTAGATATACAAAGGATGGTATGTATTTGGGTGACGAAGCAACACCGACACATAACTCTACTCGTTTGGCAAAACTCCTCTCGCAAAAGAATATAAAGATTGGCGCTAACAACGAAGCTTGTAGCGGTACATACACCATACAGTTGGCTTCTAATGACTATGCTCCTGCGCAAACTTATTCTGACAACATCTTGCGTGAGACAGCTACAGTGTCATTCAACTCTCAGAACAATGTTGACGTGCAGCTTGAGCGCACACTGAGCCCGGAATATTGGAATACGTTCTGTGTGCCGTTCACAATTTCGGCTGACGTAATAAAGGAGAAGTTTGGTGAGGGCACTCAGGTGTGCACCTTTGGTTCTATGGAGGGCACAGTGATGAACTTCGCTCATTCTACCAGCATCGAGGCTGGCAAGCCTTACATCGTGAAGCCTACTAAGGAGGTGGTAAATCCTTCGTTCACAGGCGTGAATATCGAGGCGACAGCAGCTAAGCAGGTAGGTGCCAACGGCTACTTTATGCAGGGCATATACAGTGTGAAGACCGACCTCACTACCGATGGAACAAACCTCTTCCTCGGCGACGGTAACAAGTTCTATAAGCCATTAGGAACTACAACCGCAAAGATGAAGGGTATGCGTGCGTACTTCATCGTTCCGCAAGGCACCAACTTCGCAGCTCTGCGTGCTAACATCGACGGCGCAACAACCGCTATCGACGAGTTTGCCACTATTGTTGAGCAGCCTACCGACAACCGCATCTACAACCTGCAGGGACAGTTCGTGGGCACAAGCTTCGAAGGTCTGCACGGCGTGTATGTACAGAATGGCAAGAAAGTGCTGGTGAAGTAGTTTCTGCCTGATACAATAAAAAATACCTAATACAATAAAATCATGACTAAGAAAATCTATACCGCCCCTAAGATAAACATTGTAGAAATGAGCTGCACAACAATCATGGCTGGCTCTGGTGTTCAACTTATGGAAAATGGAACGTCAGGTCCTTCTGCTGATTATGGTGACGAAGTGCAAGCAAGCGAATCTTGGGCTGCACACTCTGCATCAAGAGTCTACTTCGATAGTTGGGCTGACGACCCAGACGATATCTAAACAGTTCGCCGATTGAACAAACGACAATAAACATAAATACATCAACAAAAAAAGCGAGGCTCGAAAGCCTCGCTTTTTTTGTTGCGTATTGGTTTGAAAGATGTCTCGATGTTAGATGAAGATGTACTTCATAATGAACAGCGCAGCCAGCACATAGAGCGTGGGGTTGAGCTTCTTCCAGTTCATGCAGAGCATGTTGATAAGCACGTACGAGATAACACCGCAGAGGATGCCGTCGGAGATGCTGTACGTGAGCGGCATCATCACGATGGTGATGAACGCCGGTATCGACTCGGCATAGTCGTCGAGGTCGATGTCCTTCACCGGTGTGAGCATGAACAGACCCACGATGACGAGCACCGGAGTGGTGGCAGCAGCCGGTATGGAGAGGAACAACGGAGCGAAGAACATAGCCACGGCGAAGCACACAGCCGTAGAGAACGCCGTGAGACCGCTGCGTCCGCCCTGCGCTACGCCTGCCGCACTCTCCACGTAAGTGGTAGTGGTGCTTGCACCGAGGCACGCGCCAGCCATTGTGGCTACGGCATCAGCCATGAACGCCTTGTTCAGACCCGGTATGCGTCCGTCCTTCTGCATCATGCCCGCCTTTGTGCAAACGCCCACGAGCGTGCCCATGGTGTCGAACATGTCGATGAAGAGGAAGGTGAACACCACCACGAGCATATCGAGCGTGAAGATGTGGTGAAACTCGAACTGGCAGAACAGCGGAGCCACCGACGGCGGTGTGTCTACCACGCCCGAGAAGTGGGTGACACCCATCGGTATGCCGATGAGTGCTGTGGCGAGGATGCCGATGAGCAGCGAGCCCGGCACGTTTTTGATGACGAGCACCGAGGTGAGCACGATGCCAATCACGCCGAGCAGCGCTGTGCCTTCGGTCATGGTGCCGATGGTGACGAAGGTGGCAGAACTCTCGACGATGATGCCGGCGTTCTTCAGTCCGATGAAGGCGATGAAGAGTCCGATGCCGGCACCTATGGCACGCTTCACCGATGCCGGTATGGCGTCGACGATGAGTGTGCGCACCTTTGTCAGCGTTAGTACGACGAAGATGAAGCCCTCGATGAGTATCGCGGTGAGCGCAAACTGCCATGAGTAGCCCATGGTGAGGCAGACGGTGAACACGAAGAAGGCGTTTAAGCCCATGCCCGGTGCCAGTCCGAAGGGCTTCTTGGCGTAGATAGCCATGGCGAGTGTGCCGATGATGGCTGCGAGTGCCGTAGCGGTGAACACCGCGTTGGTGTCCATGCCCTTGTCAGCGAGGTTGCTGAAGATGCTCGGGTTGACGGCAAGGATGTACGCCATGGTGAGGAAAGTGGTGATGCCAGCCATCACCTCAGTCTTGATGTTGTGCTTCGACGGGTCGAAGCCGAAAAGTTTTGAAAGCATTGTTTTGATTTTTATAAGCCGAACTAAGCCTTTTTAGGCCTCTTTAAGCCTTGGGTCTTCTCAAGCCCTCCCCGACGGGGAGGGTTGGGAGGGGCTTCCTTTAGAAGTCCCACTTCATACCCAAGCAGGGGCGGCACTTAAATCCTCCGGTAGAGCCGAAGTTGTTGGAGAGTTCGATCTCTGTACCGAGGCTGAGGTTGTTGCAACCGAAGTGCTGACCAACGTTATACCAGAGCTGCGGCTCGGTGATGAACACGGTGCTCTTCTTCTTGCAAGAGCCGTCGGCTTGGAAGTCGACAGCGTGATCCTCCCACCAGAAGTCGGCGAAGCCGTCGAACTTCAAGCCCTTCACGCCGAAGAGGTCGTTCATAGCCCATACCACGGTGAACTGCATAGGCACGCTTTGCTCGTTCTCCCAGATGTACTTATAGAGTGCTTTGAGGTTGAGCGTGTTCTTGAAGTCCTTGCTATGGAAGAAGTAGTCGACACCTGCGAGCATGGCGTGGTTGATAGGGTAGGAGCGTGTGATACCGCCGTTGTACTCCACCTGCAGCGAGAGGTCTTTGATGGCAGACTTCTGCCAGAAGTTGAGGCAGCGTGCTATCTCGAAGTAGGTGCCGCCAGGGGCTACGTTCTTGCCACCGCCCAGCTTGTCGTAGTTGAAGTCGTGGTCGATGAAGAAGTAGGTGTTACCCCACTTGTCCTGCTTGAACATCTCAAGCGTAAGCGTTACAAACTCGCGGTCGCTACCGAAATCGTAGAACAACTGTGCGTTAACCTGTGCCTTTGCCTTTGTTGCGCCGAGGCAGAGCATGGCAATGAGGAACAGTGTAGAGGCTGTCTTTTTGATTTTCATTGTCTTTTGATTTTATACAATAATATTATTAATAAGAAATTTAGTGCAATCCTAAATTGAACGCAAAGGTACAAATTTTCCGTCAATACACCTTAATTTCTGTAAAAAACCGTAACTTTGCACTTGATTTGCATATAATAATCAGGATTTTATACGTATGAAGCTATACACAGATGCCGAATTGGCACAGATTCTCGACAAAAAGATATTTCATAAGATAGGCGAAGTGGCTGACCGGATGGGCGTAGAGTGCTACCTCGTGGGCGGCTACGTGCGCGACATATTCCTTGAGCGTCCGACGAACGACATCGATGTGGTGGTCGTGGGCAGTGGCATCGAGGTGGCAAAGGAGCTGCAGAAGGCACTTGGCAAGAACGAGAAGACCGGACGCTGGCGCGCCCATCTCGCCGTCTACCGCAACTTCGGTACGGCGCAGATAAAGTTCTACGATACCGAAGTGGAGTTCGTGGGCGCACGCCGCGAGAGCTACGACCGCGGTTCGCGCAAGCCCGTGGTTGAGGACGGCACGCTCGAAGACGACCAGAACCGCCGCGACTTCACCATCAACGCCATGGCGGTATGCCTGAACAAGGCACGCTTCGGCGAACTGGTCGACCCCTTCGACGGCATCTACGACCTCGAGGACGGCATAATACGCACACCGCTCGACCCCGACATCACCTTCTCCGACGACCCGCTGCGCATGATGCGCTGCGTGCGCTTCTCGGCTCAGCTCAAGTTCTTCATCGACGAGGAGACGTTCGACGCGCTCGGACGCAACGCCGAGCGCATCAAGATAGTGAGCGGAGAGCGCATCGCCGACGAGCTGAACAAGATAATGAAGACCCAGCAGCCCTCGCGCGGCTTCGTGGAGCTGCAGCGTTGCGGACTGCTGCAGCTCATCATACCCGAGCTGAGTGCGCTCGACGTGGTGGAGACACGCAACGGCAAGGCGCACAAGAACAACTTCTACCACACCCTGGAGGTGGTGGACAACGTGGCGAAGCGCAGCGATAACCTCTGGCTGCGTTGGGCGGCACTGTTCCACGACATCGGCAAGACGCGCTCGAAGCGTTGGGAACCCGCCATCGGTTGGACGTTCCACAACCACAACTACTTGGGAGCGAAGATGATTCCGGGCATCTTCCGTCGCATGAAGCTGCCGATGGATGCCAAGATGAAGTACGTGGAGAAGATGGTAGACCTGCACATGCGCCCCATCGTGATAGCCGATGAGGAGGTGACCGACTCGGCTGTGCGCCGTCTGCTCAACGACGCGGGCGACGATATCGACGACCTGATGATGCTCTGCGAGGCTGACATCACAAGCAAGAACGAGGTGCGCAAGAAACGCTTCCTCGAGAACTTCCGCATGGTGCGCGAGAAGCTCACCGACCTAAAGGAACGCGACTACAAGCGTCTGTTGCAGCCCGTCATCGACGGCAACGAGATTATGAAGATGTTCAACCTGCCGCCATGCAGGCAGGTGGGCGAGCTGAAGCAGTATCTGAAGGACGCTGTGCTCGACAATCGTGTGGCTAACGAGCGTGAGCCACTCATGCAGCTGCTGATGAAGAAAGCCGAAGACATGGGGCTTACGCAGTAGTTTAGCACCGATGAAGTGCCACTTTCGCATTGACGAAGTGGCACTTTTGCATTGGTAAAGTGCAACTGCAGCATTGGTAAAGTGCAACTGCAGCATTGACAGAGTGCAACTGCAGTATTGGTCAAAATAGAAACTAATATATTGAATAACGCGTAACGAGAAATAAAAGTTGTTAAATGTACGCGTGTTGTCGTTACAACTTATTTACATATTTAGTAACTTTGCACACAGAAAACTTAAACGTGCGGTTTAGTTTTCTGACTACACTCATTCAAAAGCAAATAGTAAAGTACATATATATTAATAAGGTAAAAATATTTATTGGAAATAGGTATGAAAAAAACAAAGATTTTATTGGTTGCAGCCTTAGCTGCAGTGCTCGCCTCATGTGGTGGCGGAAAGAGTGGCGGAAAGCCTAACTTCGGCGACAACGAATACGCTGTGCGCACAGTTCAGGGTCAGGACGCAAACTTGCAGACCACCTATCCGGCATCTATCAAGGGTGTGCAGGACGTGGAGATTCGCCCGAAAGTGTCTGGCTTCATCACCAAGCTTTGCGTGAAGGAAGGTCAGTCGGTTAAGGCTGGTCAGCTGCTGTTCGTCATCGACAACGTGACATACGCCGCAGCCGTACGTCAGGCAAAGGCATCAGTGAACGCCGCTAAGGCACAGCTCAACACCGCAACCCTCACATACAACAACTCGCAGAAACTCTTCAAGAACAACGTTATCGGTTCGTACGAGTTGCAGTCGACAAAGAACGCCATGGAGAGCGCTGCTGCCCAGCTCGCTCAGGCAGAGGCAGCATACGTATCGGCTAAGCAGAACCTCAACTTCTGCTTCGTGACCTCTCCATCTAACGGTGTTGTAGGCGACCTGCCTTACCGCGTAGGTGCCCTCGTAAGCGCATCGTCGCAGCAGCCCCTCACAACCGTGTCTAACAACTCTACAATGCAGGTCTACTTCTCTATGACAGAGAAAGACCTTCTGGAGATGAGCAAGACACAGGGCGGCGTACACGCTGCCGTTGAGAACTATCCGGCTGTGAAGCTGCAGCTCGCCGACGGCTCTATCTACGAGCATCCGGGCAAGGTGGCAACAGTGAGCGGTGTTATCGACCCGACAACAGGTACCGTGTCTATGCGTGCCGACTTCCCCAACCCTGAGCACGTGCTCAAGAGCGGTGCGTCAGGCTCTATCGTTGTGCCTCACGTAGCCTCTTCGGCTGTTATCATTCCGCAGGACGCTGTGGTTCAGGTGCAGGACAAGTACTTCGTTTACGTAGTAGGCAAGGACAACAAGGTGAAGTACACACCGGTGACCGTAAACCCGCAGAACGACGGCAAGAACTACATCATCACCTCTGGTCTTAGCGTAGGCGACCGCTTCGTTGTGAACGGCGTGTCTTCGCTGCAGGACGGTATGGACATCAAGCCGCTCACAGAGGCTCAATATGCTGAGAAGCTGAAGAAGACAGAGGAACTCGGCGAGGCTCAGGGCGACCTTGGCAAGCTGAAGAAGGCATTCGGAAAATAAAGAATTCAGAAGTTAAGAGCTCAGAAGTTAAGCCAAGAGCACATATTAAGAAGCTTGACATATGGCTTAACTCCAGTATTCTTAACTTCCTAACTCCTAAATTTTAAACAAATGAAATTAGATAGATTTATCCTACGCCCGGTACTCTCCACCGTGATTTCTATCCTGGTGGTCATCCTGGGTGTGTTAGGTTTGGTGTCGCTGCCTATCGAGCAGTACCCGAACATGGCGCCGCCTACCATCATGGTGCGTGCAGCCTACACCGGTGCCAACTCACAGACCGTGCTCAACTCGGTGCTCGCACCACTTGAGGAGTCGATCAACGGTGTGGAGGGCATGACATACATGACATCTTCTGCCACCAACGACGGTTCGGCTTCAATCACCGTATTCTTCAAGCAGGGTATGGACCCTGATATGTGTCAGGTCAACGTGCAGAACCGCGTGTCGCAGGCATCAGCATTGCTGCCAGCCGAGGTAACCAAGGCAGGTGTGACGGTTATGAAGCGCCAGTCGTCTACCGTTATCCTCTTCGGTCTTACAGCCGATGACGACCGCTACGACGACGAGTTCCTCACCAACTATGCCAACATCAACGTCGTTCCGGCTATCAAGCGTGTGAACGGTGTGGGCGAGTGCCAGTGCTTCTCGCAGAAAGACTACACCATGCGCCTCTGGATCGACCCCGTGAAGATGAAGAGCTACGGCTTGATTCCGACCGACCTCACCGGCGTACTTGCACAGCAGAACATAGAGGCTGCGCCAGGTTCGGTGGGCGAGCAGTCTGACAACCAGTACCAGTACACCTTCCGCTACAGAGGTCGTCTGCAGACGCCAGAGGAGTTCGGCGACATGATTATCAAGTCGACAAAGGACGGACAGACCATCCGCGTTAAGGATGTAGCCCGCGTAGAGATGGGCGCGCTGTCATACACCGTAGAGTCGAAGAACAACGGCAAGCCATCAGTAACAATGATGGTGACACAGACCGCCGGCTCTAACGCTACCGAGATTGCCACAAACATCAAGAAGCTCCTCAATGAGCAGGAAGCAGCAATGCCTCCAGGCATCCACTTCGACATCATGCAGGACGTGACGGAGTTCCTCTTCGCCTCAATCGAAGACCTTATCAAGACACTCTGCGAGGCGTTCATCCTCGTGTTCATCGTGGTGTACATCTTCTTGCAGGATACTCGCTCTACGCTCATTCCGTTGATTGCGGTGCCAGTGTCGTTGATCGGTACATTCTTCTTCCTCTATGCGTTCGGCTTCTCGCTCAACCTGCTTACGCTTGCCGCCCTCGTGCTTGCCATCGCCATTGTGGTCGACGATGCCATTGTGGTCGTCGAGGCAGTACATGCCAAGCTCGACCTCGGCTACAAGTCGGCTAAGCTCGCGTCAATCGACGCCATGAACGAGATTTCGGGTGCCATTATCTCAATCACCCTCGTTATGGCTTCGGTGTTCATTCCGGTGTCGTTCATGGGTGGTACGTCAGGTGCGTTCTACCGCGAGTTCGGTATCACCATGGCTATCTCTATTATCATCTCGGCACTTAACGCCTTGACCCTTTCGCCAGCCCTCTGTGCTATCTTGCTGAAGCCGAAGGACGAGGAAGGTAAGGAGCGCAAGATGTCGATGGTAGACCGCTTCCACGCATCGTTTAATGCCGCTTACGGCAAGGTGCAGGAGAAGTACACCAAGGGTGTGCGCCGCCTCGTAGAGCGTCCGTTCATCGCTATCGGCACAGTAGTGGTGGCTATCGCTGCAATGGCTGTGCTCATGGGTACGACAAAGACAGGTCTTGTACCTGACGAAGATACCGGCACAGTGTTCTGTACGGTGTCAACACCTCCGGGCACCTCTATGAAGAAGACCAACGAGGTGATGGACCAGGTAGACCGTATGCTCGCTACCAACCCGGCTATCGCCAGCCGTATGCGTATCACGGGCTACAACTTCATCGCCGATCAGGGCTCTAACCAGGGTACATTCATCATCAAGCTGAAGAGCTTCGAGGAGCGTCAGAAGGCAGAAGGTCCGCTGAAGTACATCGGCGTACACAACCTCGGTTCTACAATGGTGCTCGGTATGATATACAAGCAGACCGCAGCCATCAAGGGTGCGCAGATTCTCGCCTTCCAACCGCCTATGGTGCAGGGCTTCTCTGCAACCAACGGTATGACCTTCTCAATGCAGGACCGCACGGGTGGCGACGTGAACAAGTTCTTCGACATCACACAGAAGTATATAGCTGAGCTCAACCCGCCGATATTTAGCGAAAACGCAGTTCCGGTATTGCTGTCGGAAGCAATCATGTCAAAGGCATGGTAGCCGACGGTGTCCGAACCGTTCTTGACAAAGTTCAACGCCCCTCCAACCGTCAGCGTGAACGCCGACTGGCTGTTGGTATTTCCAAGCCTGAAGCGCGAGGTAAAATATTTGTCCGTCGAAAGCGTCATGTCGCCGCCGACGGTCAGAAAGTTTGCGGTATCGGCGACTATTCTAAGCGATTTTCCCGCAGCCATGCCGCCGTCGTATGCCGGGGAATATTTTGTGTCAGCGGAAACGTAGCTCGACCAATCGTTTAGGACGGTCATGGAATTCGTCATATTGATTTCCGTTGCGACGGTCGCCGTCACCGAATTGACAGTAAGCCCGCCTCTGTTTTGGTCGAGGCGCACATGCGACATGCCGGTATTGTTGGCGTCGAAAATCAGGTCGGACGTGGACGACGGAGGAGATTCGCGAAGTTCGGTTCCCTCGGGATTCGCATACCAGCAGGCGTCGTTTGTAGAAAAATCACCGCCCCAGTTTCCTCCGCGCCAATAATAGGACTCCTGGGCGGAAGCGGCGCAATATAGGGAAGAAATGGCGGCGGCGGCAAAGGCAAAGGCGGGCGACAAGCGCAATTTTTTGATATTCGGGATATTTTTCATAACAGATACCGGTTTAATGTTTGTTTTCTTAAACCTATCATATTCTATTGCAAGGGATATTTTCCTCTTTCTCGTTTAACAGTTAAAATCGCTTCCGGCGCTCGTCGTTTCAGCATTTCCCTCGCTGAAAATTCCATTTTCTCGCCGGAAAAAATCCTTCCGCAAAATCCCCCGCCAACGCAAAATTTCCTCCTCCTCCGCTCCCGCCCGCAAAGGGCGCGCCCCAACTTTCAGGCTTCCGCGCGGGCGCAAAAAAAAGCTCCGCAAATTGCGAAGCCTTTTTGGAAATGCAAATTTTCCGCGCCCTATTTGCGGCGGCGAACCGCCAATGCGAGCGCGGCGGCTCCTATGAGAACCGCGAACGCCGCGGGCTCCGGAACTTCCGAGAAAGTCACCTGCAACGCGTTTCCGTTCCAGGAGAAATCCGCAAAGGCGTTTATCAAATTCAACGCGTAAAAATATTCGTCGGCGTCGGAAACTGTAAGGCTGGCGCCTGCCGCATCTTCAAAAGCCGACGCGGAAATGAGGTCGTAAGTCGCGCCAAGCACGCTTTCGGCGTCGAGCCCGGAAAAGTCTATGGCAATCTTGCCGTCGGCGGCTTTGACGAACTTGCCCTCTACGGAAATCTTGTCCGCCATACCTCCCAGAAAAGGCTCGGCGGCAAATGCGAACGTCCCTCCCGACCACGTCGCGGAAGCGAAAGACGCCCCGCCGTCGATTGCGCTGAAAACGCCGCCTTCGACGCTGAGCGCGCCTGAATTAAACGGGGAGGAAAATTCAAGAACGCCGTTCTTTACGGAAACAGACTGCAAAACTGTGCTCGAACTGTCTACTTCTTGAACCTTGAAAGTCTGTTTTCCCTGCCCGTCCATCGTTATATGTATGGTATCGCCGTACGAATCGTCTTCGCGTATTAAGCGTCCAGAAAAAGCGGTGTGGACGCCGGCCGCGTTCGTAAATGTGAGATTGGTCTTTCCCGACACGGAATTTCCATCCGCGTCGACATTTGTAATGCCCGTTGAAAGCGTGCCGTAGCCGTTGACGCCGCCAATTGATATATTCTGGTCGCAAATGTAATATCCCCCTATTTTGGAGAGCGTTAAGCGGGTATCCGTCTGGCCGGCCTCGTAGTTTAACTGCGCCACATTGTGGATAACAACGCCCTTCTCGGTGTTGGTCGCCACGCCTATGGTGAGATTCTGAAACACGCCCGACTTGGAAGTGTCGAGAAGAATAGCGGTTTTCAAACCGGTCCTGGAATCTACGGCGGCGTTTTTCCCTACCTCTATGCTGCCGGAAACGGTTGAGCCCCAATCTCCGCCGAGATTGAATGCCGGCCTGCTGATATGGTCGGCGCCGTCTATATTTCTGCTCTCGCCGTCAGCGTCGAAAATTATCGAACCTTCTATTGTCAGATTATGGTCTTTCCCCCTGAGGGCCGCGGCGCGCCATATGCCGTCATCGACCATATATGTGTCACCTATCACGAGATTGCCATGTATAGTAGATCCTGAAACAGAAGTCCCTATATAAAACCTCGCCCCTATGTAAAGCCCGTCGATTGTTATGTTGCCGACCTCGGTTATATCGGAGACGGTTATCTCCTTCGCGGTCGAAAGAGTCGCCGAAATCGTCACGTTGTCTGACGCTCCTGGAACGCCCGACGGCGTCCAAATGGATTCGTTGTTCCACGACCTGCTTTCGTCCATAAAATTGAGCTCGTAATTTTCGGCAAAAAGCGCGCAGGAAAGCGCCGAAAGCGCGAAAAACGATTTACCGCAAAAAGTAATTTTCCGATAACGGTGCTTTCGCCGCCCGGAATTATAAGACCGTCAAACGGCTTTTTCAAATCATCT
>ENA-UEQL01000417-UEQL01000417.1-human-gut-metagenome-genome-assembly--contig:-NODE-417-length-30024-cov-9.206164_pt1 | contig 30024 bp, 30 predicted proteins | sample MGYA00242905_ERZ507926 | MGnify/ENA primary metagenome ERZ507926 (study PRJEB26167, sample SAMN06115531) | human gut metagenome | host: Homo sapiens | place: China:Henan | collected 2015-09-09 | study...
ATCTCAGGTAATTCTTATACATACGATTGCGGATGGGCAACGCTTAGGATAGAAGCCAATCAAGTGAAAATCCATTTCCCTCCGTCTGTTTCGGATGCTCCGGATGCATACGAAGAGATTCGGATTTCGGCAAATGACGGGGAAAGAACAGCTTATACAACCATCTGTTTATCCAGAATCTTTAAAGATAATGGACAACCAGACCCAGAACCGGAGGCTTTGCCGGAAGAAGCTAAGTTCAAGATGATTATGGCAGAATTTACTCCCTTGATGCATATTGAAAGTCTGTTGCCATCACCCCTCGATTTGATAACATTTCGAATAACGGACATAAACGGTCATTATATGCCTACAGGTTTTCCTAAGTTTACAAACTATTACGATTCTATTGTGTGGAGTGCAGATCATTTTCCTCACACGTTCAAAATCTATGAACATAATGTTACAGCAGAAGGAGAAGAAAAGATTCTTTCTAAACAATGGAGTTCACACTTCTTCAAGAGTGGTACTGTAAAAAGCCGTCTTAAAGGCTACCGTCATGGAAAAGTGGAATATGAAACTTCGCTCAATACAACGCTTTATAATCGCGACTTCTTAGGACTTGAATGGGGTACGATTGTCTTACAGAATCCTCAGAATCTAACAGCCTATTGCCTATTGGATAGAGATTTTGAATATCAGGTATACGACATTGTTGCAAAGAACGACGCTCCTTATTCCCAAATTATCCCGGTAAATCATAAATCGCTATCAGATGCAGATTTTCCGCCCGTCGCAGGTCCAGATATCTGCTTACAACTATCGTTTTTGTCGGAAGGACAGGACATGGGGGCGGCGGGAGGAATGCCAAAAGTTTAATCCCAACAGACATTCGGTCCAGATGAGATGACCGTCAAGTCGAAACGCGGAAGACGCAGATACATCGCATTCGTCACATCGCCCGGAATGACGAAACAGAAGATGGTCGAAAACATCCCCGGCGGGAAGACGTTCAACATCATACAGTGCGCGGAAGGGATGGCGATCGTCCGTTGCAGCCCCACCAACATCGAACAGTGTGAAAAAGCGGTGAGGTCCTGCGACCCGACAGCATATGCCGTCAGAACATCTGGCACTCTGCGTACACTGCGTGACGGATACTCGGTCCTCAAGAGGAACGCACCTCCGAAACCTCCCCGCAAAGGCGTGCCTCCGGCCAGACGCTGAGCCCTTTTATAGACACGCGTAGAATCTTATCATCGCCATTATATAGTGCCCTTGCATTCCCTCGCTCTAAGAGGAATACGCAATGCAACCAGGACAAATGGCATATGATCGGGGAATCACCGTTTTCTCCCCCGACGGAAGGCTGTTCCAGGTGGAGTACGCCCGCGAAGCCGTCAAGAAAGGAACGACGACTATCGGAATCAAATTCAAAGACGGCGTGCTGCTGGTCGTAGACAAAAGGGTCTCCAGCAGACTTGTGGAGCCCGAGTCCATCGAGAAGATCTACGACATCGACGATTACATCGGCTGTGCGACGTCCGGTCTCGTCGCAGACGCCAGGATCCTTGTCGACCAGGCCAGGAAAGAAGCCCAGGTCCACAAGGTCAACTACGGCGAGAACATCGGCGTGGAGATGCTGACCAAGAAGGTCTGCGACTACGAACAGAACTACACCCAGTACGGCGGGGCAAGACCCTTCGGAACCGCCCTTCTCGTGGCCGGGTCCGACGACCTCGGCACCCACCTGTTCGAGACCGACCCCTCGGGAGCGCTCGTCGCATACAAGGCGTCCTGCATCGGTACCGGGCGCCCCGTGGTCATGGATATCTTCGAGAAGGACTTCAAGGACAACATGTCCTTCGACGCCGCCCTCAAACTCGCACTCAGCGCCCTCGCCTCGGCCATCGAGGAGAAGCTCAACCCCGAGTCCATCGAGATCGGGGTCGTCAAGACCGACGAGAAGTTCAGAAGGCTCACCGGCGACGAGAAGGCCAAGGCGATCGCCAAGGCCGAAGAGAAGGAAAAGAAGGCAAAGGCCGCGGCCAAGACCGAGGAATGAGCCACCATGGTAGACCTCGACGATGCGATCGTAGCCAGGCTGGAGAGCCACGGGGAGAGGTTCGAGATACTTCTCGATCCCGCTGCCATGGACCAGATAAAGCAAGGCAAAGAGGTCGACCTGGGGAAATATCTCGCGGTGGAAGACGTTTTCAAGGATGCCAGGAAAGGCACCCGCCCCGCCGAGGCCATGATAAAGGAGGTCTTCGGGACAGACGATATCGTGGCCATAGCGAAGCATATCATCGAGAAAGGGGAGGTGCAGATGACGGCCGAGCAGCGCAAGGAACTGCTCGAGGCCAAGAGGCGGCAGATCATCACGTACATCGCCGCCAACGCCATCAATCCGCAGACGAAGCTTCCGCATCCGCCGACTAGGATCGAGATAGCCCTCGAAGAGGGCAAGTTCCACGTGGATCCCTTCAAACCATTCGACAAAGAGGTGGAGGAGGCCATGAAGGTCCTCCGTCCCCTCCTCCCGATAAGATTCGAAAAGAGCAGGATAGCGATCAAGCTCAAAGGAGAGGACTATGGCCGCTGCATCGAAGAGATGAACAAATACGGCCTGATCGACAGGGAGGAATGGACCGCCGACGGCTCCTGGATCGGAACCATGGAGATTCCGGCGGGACTCATAACCGAGCTGACCGACAAACTGAAGAACAGGACCCACGGAAGCGCGTCCGTCAAACTGATGGGCGCCTGATTTTACATTTCAGAGTGTGATACAATGGAAAAAAGAAACGCCAGAAGGACACGCGAGATCGTTGTCCCCGGAGAGGTGCTCGGCGACAGCGAAGAGTACAGGACCGGAGAGAACGCATACGCATCCGACGGCAAGATCCGCGCCCTCGTTATGGGACTCAAGACCTATACGGGCGACGCGGTAGGCGTCATCCCCATGGGCGGATGCTACATGCCCGTGACAGGAGACACCGTAATAGGAATAATCGCAGACGTTGGACCTTCCAACTGGATGCTGGACATAAATGCACCCTACCCTGCACCCCTCCATGTGAGCGAGGTGCCGTGGAAGGTCGAGTTCGGGGATACCTCCAGGTTCCTGACGGTAGGGGACGTCGTCCTCCTGAAGGTCCTGATGGTGGACGAGGCGAAGAAGATCTCCGTCACCATGAAGGACTCCGGCCTGAGGAAGATCGAGGGCGGACAGCTCGTCGAGATCGCACATTCCAAGATCTCGAGGGTCATCGGCAAGAGCGGATCGATGATCCAGATGCTGAAGAACATGACCGACTGCCGCATATTCGTCGGTCAAAACGGAAGGATATGGATCGACGGCGACGACGAGAACGTCGAGGTCGCCGCAGAGGCCATAAAGATAATCGAGGCGGAGGCCAGGTCCGCCAACCTCACGGACAGGGTCAGGGAGTTCATAGAGAAGAAGCTCCCCCAGTCCGAGGAAGAAGAGGACATCGAGGAGGAATCCGAATGAGCGGACACACAGACATGGTATTGGTTAACGAGGAGGGCATCAGGATCGACGGCCGCAGGACCGACGAGAAAAGGCCCATCCGCATAGAAGCGGGCGTATTGAAGAACGCGGACGGCTCCTGTTACCTGGAGATCGGAAAGAACAAGGTACTCTGTGCGGTCTACGGACCCAGGGAGTGCAGACCCAGACACCTGCAGGATCCCACCAAGGCCATCATCCAGTGCAAATACAACATGGAGGCCTACTCCGTCACCGACAGGAAGAGACCCGGTACCGACAGAAGGTCGGTCGAGATCTCCAAGCTCATCTCCGAGGCCCTGAGCAGCGTAGTACAGCTCGAACTGTATCCGCGCGCATCCATAGACGTGTACATAGAGATCCTCCAGGCCAACGCCGGGACCAGATGCGCCGGTCTCACCGCCGCATCCGTCGCCCTCGCCGACGCGGGGATCCCCATGAGGGACATCGTCCCCGCCATCGCATGCGGGAAGGCCGACGACAAGGTGCTCCTCGACCTCAACAAGGAGGAGGACAACTACGGACAGGCCGACGTACCTCTGGCGATCGTGCCCTCCACCGACGAGATCGTCCTGCTCCAGATGGACGGTAACATGACCAGGGAGGAACTCGAGTACGGCCTTGACATGGCGTTCAAGGCGGCCCACGAGGTCAGCGACATCCAGAAGGATGCGCTCAGGAGACGCTACACTGAGATATCCAAGAAGGAAGGTGAGTCCGATGAGTAACTACGTGATTTCGCAGATAAAGAGGGACCACCTCATGAACCTCCTCGCCGACGGCAGGAGGGAGGATGGAAGGCAGCTCGACGAGATGAGGAAGATCACCGTCGAGACCGGCATCATCGAATCCGCCGAGGGATCCGCAAGGGTCCACCTCGGGAACACGGACGTCATAGCCGGTGTCAAGGTCATCCCCGGGACCCCTTACATGGATGCACCCGGAGACGGGGTACTCACCACAGGTGCGGAACTCATCCCGCTGGCACACGAGTCGTTCGAACCCGGACCCCCGAGCGAGGACGCCATCGAACTCGCCCGTGTCGTGGACCGTGGGATCCGCGAGTCCGGGATGATCGACGTCAAGCAGCTGTGCATAAAGAAAGGCGAGGAGATCTGGATGGTGTTCATCGACATCTATGCCCTCGACTATGACGGGAACCTGTTCGACGCATCGAACCTCGCCGCGGTATGCGCACTCAAGAACGCCATCGTCCCCTGGAAACAGTATGGGAAGAGCAGGACCGATGACGACGGCAACGTGACGGAAATGGATAATGTACCCATGCCCGTCACCTGTCTGCCCATATCGGTCACTGAATGCAAAATAGGCAATGATTTAATAGTAGACCCTAATTTCGACGAGGAAGCAATCTCCACGGCCCGCCTTACCGTCACCACCGATAACGACGGGAACTTCAGGGCCATGCAGAAAGGCGGAAAGGGATCGATCACCCGCGGTGACCTCTCGCTCTGCCTTGATAGAGCCGTCGAGATAGGCAAACAGATTAGGAATATCATCGGGTGATTTAAAATGGCAAAAAGAACAGCCAAAGCAGGAACAGCCGGAAGGTTCGGTGCAAGGTACGGAGTCGTCGTTCGCAACAGGGTGAAGTCCATCGAGGCCCACCAGAAAGCGAAACATGAGTGCCCCCAGTGCCACCACATGTCCGTCAAGAGGGTATCCGCCGGCATCTGGGAGTGCAGGCACTGCGGAAACAAGTTCGCAGCTGCGGCATACAGCCCCAAGACCAAGAAGACCACCGACGCCCTTGTAGCCGCCAAGGCGGCCAAGAACGCCGAGGCCGCACCGGTCGCAGACGCTCCTGCCGAGCAGTGATCCGGACTGGTGGTCCGAATGTACAGATGCGCAAAATGCAACGAACCCATCAGGAACATGTCCCCGATCGGGTTGCAGTGCGACAAGTGCGGATCCAGGATCTTCGTTAAGGAAAGACCTAACGTGAAGAAGATCCTGAAATCCGACTGATATGCCGACAGCAGTCCTGAGTATAGATTCCGGCAACGCCGGAACGGTCGCCTCGGCGATCGGACCGGAGGCCCGCCGCGACCTTCTCAGGACCCATGTCGACGTGAGTCTCGAAGACGGTAAGGCCGTCATAAGGATCGAGGCAGACGACTCGTCCGCTATGCGGGCGGCTCTGAATTCGTATCTCGAGTGCATAATGATCACCGAGAACATCGACAGGATTACGAAGGGTTCAAAATGAACGGAATCAGCCCCCAGCTCCAGAATCAGATAGCACAGTACCAGCAGGTACAGCAGCAGCTCCAGAACGTCATGACCCAGAAGGGACAGATGGAATCCCAGCAGAGGGAACTCCAGAGGACGGTTGAGGAGCTCGCCAAGGCCGACGGGGACGTGTACAGGAACGTAGGAATGCTCCTGATAAAAGTCTCCGACAAGGCCGCCCTGAAAGACGAGCTGGAGGAGTCCTTGGAGACCCTCGGCATCAGGATAAGGGGCCTCGAGAGGCAGGAGAAAGACCTCCGCGAGAAATACGAGGTCCTCGGAGAGACCATAAACAGGGCTATGGGAAACGCTCCCGTACCCAAGGCCGCTCCCGCAAGGTCCGACGACGAAGAAGACTGAAACATCTCAAGAGGGCTCGCATAGCCCTGCCCTCTTCATACTTTTTATAAGAATAGTTGAATGAGCCACCTATGACAGATGCGCTCATCCTGAAAGACGTGCGCAAGATCTATGGGGACCGCGAAGCCGTCAAAGGGATAAACTTCTCCGTAAAGGAGGGGGAGATCTTCGGGCTGATCGGACCAAACGGCGCTGGAAAGACAACGACCCTCAGAATGATCTGCACCCTCCTCCAAGTGACGGACGGAAGTATAACCGTATGCGGACACGACGTCATGAAAGAGGCGGACGAGGTAAGGAAGATAATCAGCTACCTCCCGGAGGACTCCGGAGCCTACAAGGACCTCACAGGACGCCAATACATACGCTTCATGGCCGCATTCTTCGCGGATGGGGAGAAGTTCCAGCAGATGGTCGACAAGGGCATAGAGATGTCCAATCTCGGCGACAGGATAGATTCGAAGGTCAGCACCTATAGCAAAGGGATGATGAGAAGACTCCTCATCGCAAGGGCGATGATGCCGGAACCAAGACTGGCCATCATGGACGAGATCACCTCCGGATTGGACGTCATGAACGCATATGAGATCAGGGAGATCGTCCGCGGTATAGCCAAGGAAGGTGTCACCGTCCTCATATCCAGCCACAACATGTTCGAGGTCGAAAGCCTCTGCAACCGTGTGGCCATGATAAACCACGGAGACATCGTGGAATGCGGCACCCCCGCAGAACTCAAAGAGAAATATAATGCGAACAACCTCGAAGAGGTCTTCGTGAAGGCGGTGAGGAAATGAACCATCTGGTAAATATCACCAAAAAAGAACTGAGGGAACTCCTCACGCCCGGGGCCATCCTCTCCGTCGTGGTCATCATGGTACTTTTCATGTGCATCGGGACGGCCATCGGAGGCGAGGCGGAGAAGTCCGCTTCCGCCGCGAAGGTAGGGGTCGTATACAATGCAGGGGACGGAGCGGATGTCGCAGAGACCTACGGGGATCTCGACGACCCGTCCGAGATAAAGCTGCTGGTCCTCGACTCATATGCGTCCCTGTATGGAATGGACAAGGATGCGGCCTCCGCATCCATACAGTATCTGGAAGTGGGTTACAGCGACGAAGACGGCATCATCTCGGCAATAGAAAGGTACGGATTGTCTTATGTCCTAACCATACCCGATTCCATAGTGACCAACATCGGTAAGATCAAGACCATGGTCCCCGATGCGGAATTCACCCCCATCGGCACATATTTCGTGTATGAGAACGAAGGGCTCTTCGGATCCGCATCCAGTTCCGTGGGGACGTCCCTCGTAAGCGAGATGAACGGAAGGCTCTCCAACATACTGATCAGCGGGGAGATAACGACCGACACGGTCTACTTCATCCAGCCTCTCATATGGGGCAGCGAAAACAACCACACCTATGTCAATGGAACGATCTACTCGGATGTCACACCCTATGCGTTATCCAGCTCCATGACCAGCCAGAGTATGATGATACCCCTGGTCGTGATGATAGTGATTCTCATGGTCGGAAGCGTGGTCATATCGTCCATGGGAAGCGAGAAGGAGAACAAGACCCTCGAGACCCTCCTCACCATGCCCATCAAGAGGACCACCATCATAAGCGGTAAACTCCTGGCGGCGGCCATAGTCGGTCTGGTGTACGGAGTGGCCTACATGATCGGAATGATGTTCTATACCACCGGACTCACCGTGGGATCCACCAGCGTCAACCTGTCGGAGTATGGGTTGGCCCTCGATGCGGTAGACTGGATCCTGCTGATGCTCATCCTGTTCCTGGCCATATTCAGCGCACTCGGCATCTGCATGATCCTCGGAGCATTCACCAAGAACTACAAGATGGCCCAGCAGATGACGATGCCCATAAGCTTCCTGGCCATCATCCCCATGTTCGTGTTCATGTTCATGAGCTGGGACTCCATGCCGCTGATCGGTCAGGCCCTGCTGTTCCTGATACCGTTCTCCCACCCGATGATGGCGATGACCAACCTCATGTTCGGCGATATGATCCTCATATTCGGAGGGATCGCATATCTGTTGATCTTCGACGCCGTGATGATCCTTATAACCGTCAAGATCTACAACTCCGACATACTGATCACGGGACTGGACCAGACGAAGTTCATGAAGACTCTGAACAAGATGTTCAAGATAAAGAAGGAAGATCATGAAAACAACTGAAGCGGCCGACATACTGAGAGGAAAGAAGAAGGTGATACTGGTCCACGGAAATGCGGACATGGACGCCCTGGGATCCGCATACGCCCTCGCGAATGCGTTCCCTCCGGCAGACATATTCGCACCTGCGGGAGTGGACCGCGTCGCAAGAATGGTAGCCGATAAACTGGGTATGAAGGTCTTGGAGGATTGCGATCTTTCCGATTATGAACTCGTGACCATAGTCGACACCTCGTCGCCCGATCAGCTGCAGAGGGATCTGGCACTTCCTTCCGACTGCCTCGTCATCGACCATCATGCACCCACCGGCAAATGGGACGGGATGCGTTTCTTCTGCGACGACACCCGTGTAGCATGCTGCGAGATCATCAAGGACATAATAGAGGGCGCCGGGATCGGCATCGACAGGAAATCCGGACTGGCACTGATTGGAGGGATGCTTACTGACAGCGGCCATTTCCAATTCTCCGACCCACGGATGCTGCACGAGTTCGCAGACCTTCTGGAAAAATGCCAGATACCTATGGATGAGGCCCTCCAACTCACCCGTGCCCCCGTCAACATGAGCGAGCGTGTGGCCGCCATGAAGGCCATAGGAAGGTCGAAGTTCGACAGGGTGGGGGACATGATCGTCGCCGTATCCTTCGGAAGCAGCTTCGAAGCCGCCTCGTGCAGAGCGCTGATGGCATCAGGAGCGGACGTCGTGTTCGTAGGGTCCCAGAGGGACGATGAGTTCCGCATCAGCGGCCGTGCGTCCCAGGAGATGGTCCGCAGAGGGATAAGGCTCGACACCATACTCGGGGACCTCAGCCATGAGACCGAGACGGACGGGGGAGGCCATGGAGGTGCAGCCGGAATGACCGGGATCGGAGATGCCGAGGCGATGCTCCACATGTGCATGATGAAGACCATGGACGAGTTCAGAAAGATAAAGACCCAGATGGAAGCGGAAAGCCAGTCCGGGGATCCTTCCGAAGAGGACCGGGACTGATCCCTCCCTGAAAACTACAGGCCTTTGGGAGAGTTCCCAAAGGCCTTTTGAAATTGTAAGACCCCGCCGAGGATCAGCGGAGTTTCTTGACACTTGCCATGATGGCACTCATCTTCTCATAGTTCTCGGGGAACTTGGAGAAGTAATCCGCCACAGGCGCCAATACCTTGTTTATGCCGTCCACGATACCTTCCTTGAGGTCGACGGGACTGAGCCTGCCTCCGAAGTAGTCTGCCGTGAGCTCCTCGTAGGTGGCGTAATCCACGTTGCCGCCGTATTTCTCCGGACGCTCTATGTGGATGTTGTTGAAGCGCGGGAAGATGACGTAACGCGCCATCATCAGCATGGGGTTCTCCCCCTCCTTCTCCTTCTCGGGAGGACAGTAGGCCTTCTTGATCTTCTGTTTCACGGAAGCAGGGTCGTCGTGGATGTTTATGCTGCTGGTGGGATCGGACTTGGACATCTTCATCTCGATCATACACTGGGTCTGTGCCTCGATGCCTTCCCCTTCGGTCGTGCAGACCTTCTTGGTCTGCAGCTCCTTGACCCCTTCCGGATTCATCCTGGAGCCTCCCTTGAGTCCGGGAAGCAACGGCGTGTGGAGTGCGAGAGGCTTCTTCCACCCGAGTTTGTCCGCGGCATCGCGTGCGAGCATGTGGGCCCTCCTCTGGTCGATACCTGCGTAGGCGAGGTCTATGCCCATGTGGAACATGTCCGTGGCCTGCATGAGGGGGTATACCACCTTGGAGGAATCCAGCTCCGCCTCGTCCTCCTTCCTTCCCATGATGGTCATGGCCCTCTTCACCCTGGACAGGGAAGTGACCTTTCCGACCTTGATGAGCTTCTCCCAGTAATCGATGTCGTCGAGGACCTCGCTGGCGAACCTGAATTCGACCTTGTCCTTGGGGACGCCGAGGGCCACGAAACAGTCCTCCATGTATCTGGCACATGCCTGAATGTTCTCGAGGTTCCCACCGAGTTTGTCATTGATGTAGGCATGCCAGTCCGCCCAGAGGATGATGACCTTGAACCCGGCATCGCAGAGGTCCCTGATCTTGGCGGTCACCAAGGCCCAACCCATGTGGACGAGACCGGAGGGTTCGAACCCGATATATGCGAGCGGCTGCTCCTTGGTCTTCAAGAGCTCCCTGAGCTCGTCCTCGTTCACAAGCTCCATCGCATTCCTGGTCACTAGGGCCATCCTCTCTTCTACGTCCATATTGATCGCGCCCGAGATTGGTTTTACCTATAATAAAAGAACGGGATTCCGATCCGAGGACCCGTACGCTCCAATCACTTTTTAACGATAGGAGCAGATAGGAGACCACATGTATGACAGGCTCGTCGAGAGTTTCGAGAAATGCCCCGTCGTGGACAGGAATGGATATCCGTATTTCGTCCACCCGCTCACCGACGGTGTCCCCAGAATGGACCCGGCCGTCCTCCGGGATGTCCTGGAATGGATAAGATCCGTGGGAGATCTCGACTGCGACATCCTGGCCCTTCCCGAGGCCATGGGCATCCCTATCGGCGTACCTCTTTCCCTGGAGCTAGGGATCCCATACACCGTCATAAGGAAGAAGAGTTACGGACTCCCCGGCGAGATATCGGTCGAACAACATACGGGATATTCCAGCTCCGTCATGCATATAAACGACATCCGCGAGGGGGACCGCGTGGTTCTCATCGACGACGTCGTCAGCACCGGAGGCACCCTTGTCGCCATGATCAAAGCCCTTAGGGAACAGGCGAAGGCCACGGTCGTGGACGTGATCGTCCCCGTGGACAAGGCCGGAGGGAAGAACATAGTGAAGAAAGAGACGGGCATGGATGTCAAGACCATGGTGGAGGTCTCCGTCGGTCCCGACCGCAAGGTACACTGCAGACTGTGCTGACTGTAATATCGTGTCTTTTTAAACCGGGCCCTGCGTGGAAATCGCGTGGGTCCGGATATCGTGTTATTGGTCCTGTCGGCAGGAGTCATCGGAGCGGCCATCGGCACATTCACAGGGATGGTTCCCGGGATCCACGTAAACACCTTGGCCGCCATGATGCTAGCGGCGTATCCTGCGATAGAGGATGCGATGTCCGGGATGACCGAACCGGAATACGTCCCCGTATTGGTATCGTGTTGCATCATGTCCGCATCCGCGGTGCATTCCTTCGTGGACTTCGTACCGTCCGCATTCATAGGGGCTCCGGATGCGGACGAGGCCCTGTCCGTCCTGCCTGCCCACCGCCTCCTCCTGCAGGGGGAGGGCATGGTCGCCGTCAGGGCCGCCGCCGTAGGGAGCGCAGTGGGGGCCTCATCCGCTCTGGCACTTGCCATACCGGTCCAATGGGCCCTTCTGCATGGGGCCTCCTCGGTCCTGGACGGGCTGACCCTGGGCATCCTGGTCGTGACCGTGGCCGTGATCGTACTTGGTTCGGACGATCGCGTCGCATCCCTGATACTGGCACTTGTTTCCGGGGCCCTCGGCTTCACCGTCATGAACTGCGACATACCTTGTAAGGGGATGGTGGACGGGGGGACCCTGCTGTTCCCCCTCCTGTCGGGACTGTTCGGCATACCTCCTCTCCTGGAAAGGACCGCCACCCCCCGGATCCCCGAACAGATGGACCGGTGCGAAGACCCTGTGGGTCCATGGCCGGGACTGAAGGGCGTGGTCACCGGATGCATAGCAGGATGGTTCCCGGGGATAACGGCCACCGCAGGGGCGTCCCTCGCATCGGCGGTATCCAAGGAACGCGACCCGGCCGGATTCATATCGTTGACGGCCAGCATAGGGACGGTTACGTCCGTGTTCTCCGTGGTGACGCTGTCGGTATCCGGAAGCGGCAGATCTGGCACATCCTTGGTGGTAAAGGAGATCATCGGGGACGGCCTCGCCGGCTTCTGTTCCGATGCATTCATCCTCATACTTTTCAGCATCGCGGCGGCCTCGGCCCTGGGGTATGCCATAACGATAGCGGCCGGCAGGCTGATGTCCCGGATCGTCGACACCGTGCCGGCGGAACCGCTGGCCGACGGGGCGCTAGTCCTGATGTCCGCACTGGTCCTCCTGCTAACCGGGCCGTGGGGACTCGCGATACTGGCGGTCTCCGCCTTCGTGGGGATGCTTCCGCAGAGGTTCGGGGTGGCCAGGGTCTGCCTTGCATCGTGCCTTCTGATACCTGCGATAATGACCCAGACGGGGATCGTCTGACATTGCGGAGGAATCAGTAGGTTTAATACGGCCGCATCACTAACCTGATTGTTCGATAATGTCGGAGATCGTATTGGACCATAGGCATACGGCCCTGATGCTGGTCGTGGTGTTCGTCGCCACGTTCATGGACGGACTGGACGGGAGTATCGTCAGCGTAGCCCTTCCCGAGATAGGCGAAGACCTCGGAGTGGACACGGCTACAAGCTCCTGGGTCACCATCATATACATGATGATCCTGGCCGGGACCCTGGTCATGTTCGCCAGGATCTCGGCCGACACCGGGGTCAGAAAGGTCATGGCCATAGGTCTTGCGGTATTCACGGCCGGTTCGCTCTTCTGCGGATTCTCCACATCGTTCTGGATGCTCATCGCGTTCAGGATCATCCAGGCGGTGGGAGCGGCCATGATGGCCGCGGCAGGTCCGATGTGCTGCACGGAGCATCTGCCGCCTGAGAAACTGGCGTTCGGCCTCTCCGTGGTCACCATAGGGTCCTCCCTGGGATTCGCCGTAGGTCCCGCCCTGGGGGGACTCATCGTGGAATACACCACCTGGCACTGGATCTTCCTCATCAACATCCCCATAGGGCTGGCGGCCGCACCCCTGATGCTCAAGGCGGTCCCGCCGTCCAGCGAGAAAGGGGGGAGGATCCGTCTCGACAAGACGGGGGTCGTCCTCCTGTTCTCGGCCATAGCCCTCGGCACGTTCGCGGTGGAGACCCTCTCCTACTCCGACATGAGGGTGTGGTCCGCATCCACCGGTGTCATGTGCTTGATCCTTCTGGCGGCATTCGTCAAATGGGAGAGAAAGCAGGAGGAACCCCTTCTGCAGCTGCGCATGTTCGCACGCCGGGATTTCTCGGCCATATTCCTCTGTCTGATGATGATAAACCTGTCCTACATGGGGATGCTCTATCTGATCCCGTTCTTCGGCAAGATATGCGCCGGCATGAGCACCCTCGAGGTCGGCATGTTCCTTCTGGAGGCGGCCGCCCTGACCGCCGTGTTCGGGATGCCTATAGCCAGATGGTCCGACAGGAAGGGCAGGAGGATGTTCTGCGTGGCGGCCGGACTGTTCACGGCACTGGCGTTCTTCATGTTCGCCGTATTCGCCGACGGCATGACGCACCTGATCTTCTTTGCGATAATGATCCCCCAGGGCCTCGGATGGGCGTTCACCGGCGGCCCCATGGCATCGCGGCTCGTGGAACATGCGGGGGAGGACAGGGACATGGCGTCCTCTCTGACCAACGAGGCGTACTTCATAGGAGGGGCCATGGGTACCGCCCTGGCGGCCATGGTGTTCACGACGTTCTCCCATTCCGACGGGATCGATATCGCCGCCGTGTCCAGCACGGCGTTCTTGGACGGGTTCGTACCGACCGCCGTGATGTGTGCCTTGCTGGCCGTGGTCCTGGCGATAATATCGTACGTCGTAAGGGACGGGGAAGAAAAGTAAAGGGGTTTTAAGAGGAAGGAAAGGTCACTGGAGCTTCGCCTGCGCCTTCGCCATGAACTTCTCGGAGTGCACGACGAACCTCTCGTGGACACCGGTGCCTACGTCCCCGAAGGCGTCCGTCACGGAAACGGAGAACCTTATCCTCGCCCTGTCCACCTCGACGACCTCCACCCTGCATCTGACCTCGGACCCGACGGGGGAGGCGGAAACATGCTTGACATCCACCAAGGTCCCCACGGTGGTGTCTCCCTCGGGAAGCTCTGTGGCGACGGCCTCCATGGCGGTCTCCTCGACGAGCAGGATCATCTTAGGGGTGGCAAGCACCGGGAGGGTGCCGCTCCCCCATGCCTTCGCGGTGTCCTCCTCCTTCACGGAGAGGACTTTCTCGGCGGACATTCCGACGGTTATCATCGTTTCCCCATCGCACACACCGGATTTAAAACTCGCAGTAGCTACGCCCGGTGCCTGAATGTGTATGAGCCAGACGTCCGACCCGACATCCTGCCGGACGGAGGACGGGACCGTACCGTCCCACCACCTTTTTTAACCTATAATTATAATGTCCTCAGCAAAGGATGGGAACCTTATGAGCCTGGAGGACAGCCTCTACAACGAACTATACGATCTCAGGGACAGACTGCGGAACGAGCGTGTGTATTCCAACGGCCGCATGCCTTCTGTCTGTTCCGACGAAGCGCTGAGGGAGATGGCGCAACGCATTCCGACCAAACTCGACGATTTCACCGCGATAGAGGGGATCGGACAGAAATTCGTCGAACAGTACGGGGAGGAGTTCCTCGCGGTCACGAGGAAGTACGCCTTCACGGCGGCCAAGGGATCGAAGATAGAAAGAGGTCTCGCCCAGACGCTCAGGGAACTGCAGAAGAAACTGGTCAACATCAGCAAAGGCAACCGCCTCCTCTACCAGCCCAAGACCAGCTCCAAGAACTCCTACGACCTCCTTAACACCGTACAGGGCAAGGACGTCATCGACCTGATATTCGGATCCAAGCGGGTGCTCCACGTATGCGAATCGTCGCGCGGGAAGGAGAACGAGAAGGCCTACCGCAGACTCGGGAACATCCTGAGGGAGGTCAACAGGGACCAGAGGGAAAGGGGTGCGTTCGACCTCTACATCGCATACCCGTTCGTCGAGGGAAGACTCGTCGGGGAGGACGACTTCTACGTCCGCGCCCCGCTGGTCCTCTTCCCCGTCATCATGGAGAAGGACGGTTCCGTCTTCAAAGTGAAGATGGACGATTCCAGGGACCCGATCTACAACAACACCCTGGTCCTGGCGGCCATGAAGGTCGCGAAGAAGAACCGCGCCATGCCGGACAACGTCATTGACGCCTACGACGAGAAGACGTTCCTGTCCGACCTCCTGACCTACTACGAGGATGCGGGATTCACCATGGACGTCCCTAAGGGAAGGGTTCAGCTGTCAGCATTCAGGGAGTACAAGGCCGACGAGTTCCCCCGCTACCTTCCGGGGGAGATGCATCTGACCTACAATGCGGTCCTGGGGAAGTACCCGTCCTACTCCAACTTCATCCAGAGGGACTTCGATACGCTTCTGGGCGGAAAGGAGATAAACCACACCCTGTCCGACCTCATAAAAGACCTCAACAAGGAGGATTTCTATTCGGAATACCCCCTGCCGCTGAGCCTCGACGAGCTCAAGGAGAAGGGGATGGAGGCCTCCGAGAGGGACCTCGTGTATATCAACCACCTCAACAGCGCACAGGAGAACGTCCTTACCGCCATATCCAAGGAGGACGAGATCGTCGTCCAGGGACCTCCGGGAACGGGGAAATCCCAGGTCATAACCGGCCTCATCTCCGCGGCCGTCGTATCGGGGAAGACCGTCCTGATGGTGTCCGAGAAGAAGACCGCGCTCGACGTGGTCTATTCCCGTATGGGGACCTTGTCGAAATACTGCATGCAGATCGACGACACCGCAGACAAGGACAGGTTCTACCAGCAGCTGGGCGTCATGCTCAACATCCCCCCTCTGGCCATGGGCACGGACCTGTCCCCCGTGGCGGACCAGATAGACTGCGACGTGGGTAAGCTCACCGGGATCGCAAGGGAGATCTACGAGCCCGACTCCTTCGGGATCGCCCCCGTCAAACTCTACGCCATGGATAAATGGCTGGATTCCAACGACAGAGGGCAGTTCGAGACCTACAGGAGATATCAGAAGACCGTGTCCCCCTCCCTCCTGTCCATCAAGTACGGGGCGGTGAAGGACCTCCACGGGAAGTTCTCCGACCCCGTCCTCGTGAACAACTACCAGGAGTACATGGACATCACCGAGAGGTCGCCGTGGATGACCATAATGAAGCAGGACCTCAACAACTTCCAGATCGCGGAGCTCAGGACCGATCTCGAACGCCTCGACGGAGAGGTGTCCGACCTGAGCAAGAAGGGATTCCTCTCGAGGCTCTTCTCCAAGGGGAAGGTCACCCGCGACGCCACCGCCATCGTCAACAAATACTTCCAGAACTACAACAGCAAGACCATCGAGAACGTCATGGGCGACCCGATGGCCGTGGCGGACGCCATGGACGACTACGACATGTATACGAACAGGGCCACCGTCTACCACAACCTCACCATAGACGAAAGGGAGTATGGGAAGGACCTGCTTCTGCTGAGCAGGGACCTCAACGCCCCCTACGACCTCGTCAACGACGAGATGCTCCGCTATATCCTCAACGACCACCTTCAGAGGTTCGACGCCACACACAAGATGATCATGCAGGAGCTCCACGACTTCGACAGCATAATCGCGGACATGGATGCGAAGATGGCCCAGAAGAGGGAGATGACGAGACAGCTCCTCGAGAGCACCCTCAGCAACGACCTCCGCTATATCACGGAGTCTAAGAGACGCGGGGACATCGTGAGGATAGTCGACAACAAGAGGAAGTGGAGTCTCAACAAGTTCATAGACCGCTACGGATACGAGCTGTTCAAAGGCATCCGCGTGTGGCTTCTGACCCCCGAGGTGGTCTCCGAGATCATACCCATGGAGATGGGGCTCTTCGACCTTCTGATATTCGACGAGGCGTCCCAGATGTACGTCGAAAGAGGGATACCCTCCATATACAGGGCGAAGAAGGTCGTGGTCGCAGGGGACCACAAGCAGCTGAGACCGTCCAGCCTGGGTACCGGAAGGGTCACGTACGACGAGGACGACGACGAGATGGAGGATTCCGACATCGACATCAATGCGGCCCTGGAGGAGGAGAGCCTCCTGGACCTCGCAAGGTCCCGCTACGACAGCATCCTCCTGAACTTCCATTACAGGTCGAAGTACGAGGAACTCATCGCATTCTCCAACTATGCCTTCTACGGAGGCAGACTGTTCGTATCCCCCAACGTGGCCAAACCCGAGAGGCCTCCGATAGAGGTCATCAGGGTCGACGGGACTTGGGAGGACAGATGCAACACCGCCGAGGCCGACAGGATCGTCGGACTCCTGAAGATGTTCTTCTCCGAAAGGAAGAACCGCGAGACGGTCGGCATCATCACGTTCAACGTATCCCAGAGGGATCTGATAAGCGACCGCATAGACGAGGAATGTGCCAGAGACCCCGTGTTCGCCGCGGCTGTGAACGCCGAGAGCAGAAGGTTCGACAACGAGGAGGACGTAGGACTGTTCGTGAAGAACATCGAGTCCGTCCAAGGAGACGAGAGGGATGTCATCATGTTCTCCGTCGGCTATGCCAAGAACCGGGAGGGGAAGTTCATGCAGAGGTTCGGATGGCTGAACGCCCGCGGCGGGGAGAACAGGCTGAACGTCGCCATATCCAGGGCGAAGAAGAAGATATTCATAGTCAATTCCTTCGAACCCGAGGAACTGCAGGTGGACAACCTCAAATCGGAAGGTCCAAAGATCCTGAAGAAGTATCTGCAATATGCCAGAGCAGTGAGCGACGGGAACGGGGAGGTGGCCCAATCCATCCTCCAGTCGTTCGTGGGTCCCGACGGGAAGAGGTATGCGGAGGAGATCCAGCGGATCCCCGTCATGGACAAGGTGTACGAGGCCCTCCTGAGAAAGGGATACACCGTCTCCCGCAACGTCGGCATCGGAGGATACACCATAGACCTGGCCGTCAAACAGGACGACAGATACATACTCGGCATAGAATGCGACAGCAGGATATACGATATGAGCGGAAGCACCAGGGAGAGGGACTACCATCGCCAGAAATATCTGGAATCCAGAGGCTGGCACATACATCGCGTATGGACACCCGGCATGTGGAAGGACCCCGACTCCGAGATCTCCAAGATAGTGACTGCCATCGAGAAGGCACAGTCTTCCTGATGAATCCAAACAAATTAGGAATACCAAAACCTTTTATCCTTTTCTTCCCATGAACGCATATGGCAAAGAAACTTACCCTGAAGATCGACAACATGATGTGCGAGAAGTGTGTCGAAAGGGTCGAAAACGCCCTCGGATCGGTGGAAGGCGTCACCGATCTGGAGGTCTCCAAGGGAAAGGCCGTCATGAGATACGACGAGTCCAAGACCGACGAAGAGAGGATCCTCGCGGCGGTCATCGACGCCGGCTATCCTGCGAAGGTCAAGAAGGGTCTGTTCTGAGATGATCAAGGAGACCCTCCGCATAGGCGGCATGTCGTGTGCGGCATGCGCCGTCAAAATAGAGGAATCCGTCAGAAAGGTGGACGGGGTCGAGGAGGCGACGGCCAACTACGGCAACAACACGATGACCGTCGAATATTCGGAGGGGACCGACCGCGCCCTGATAGTGAGGGCCGTGGAGAAGGCCGGCTACACGGTCATCGACGGCGACGCCGAAGCCATAGCCGAAGCGGACAGGAAAGAAGCATCATACAAGAAAAGAAACCTCATCCTGGCACTTGCATTCTCCATACCTCTGAGCATCTATGCCATGGGCCCTATGGTCGGACTCGACGTACCGTTCCATGACGACCCCGGGACCTATTCCGCGATACAGCTGGCACTATGTGCGGTCGTCATGTTCGCAGGGAGGAGGTTCTTCACCCGCGGCATATCCGGTCTCCTGAGGATGAGCCCGAATATGGATTCGCTCATCTGTCTGGGATCGGGGGTAGGATTCCTTTACGGGACATATTGCACATTGTCGGTATTCGGCGGCGATACGGGGATGGCCGACCACCTTACATTCGATTCGGCGGCCATGATCATCGCCTTCGTATCGGTGGGAAAATATCTGGAGGCCATGGGCAAAGTCAGGACGAACGATGCCGTATCCGGACTCATGGACATGAGGCCCAGCGAGGCTTCCGTGATCCGCGGAGGAAAAGAGGTCCGCATACCGGCCGACAAACTGGTCGAAGGAGACATCGTCCTCGTGAGGCCGGGGGAAGGCATACCGGCCGACGGGACCGTGATGGAAGGATGTTCCAGCGTGGACGAGTCCATGCTCACGGGGGAGAGTGCCCCCGTATCCAAGAGACCGGGGGACGGCGTATACGGGGCCACGGTCAACGGGGAAAGCAGCCTCCGCATCAGGGCGGACCATGTGGGGAAGGATACGGTACTGTATCAGATCGTGGGGATGATCGAGGGGGCGCAAGGGACCAAGGCCCCCATCGCGAGGATCGCGGACAGGGCTGCGGCGGTATTCGTTCCGGCAGTCATCTGCATAGCCGTCGCATCCTGTCTACTCTGGCTCATAACAGGCGGCAGAAGCGTATCCTTCTCCTTGACCGTCCTCATATCCGTCCTTGTGATATCGTGCCCGTGCGCACTCGGACTCGCGACACCCTTGGCCATAATCATGGGGACCGGGAAAGCGGCCAAGCACGGGATACTGTTCAAAAGTGCGGCCACATTGGAGGCCGCCGGCAGGGTGGACGCCGTCATATTGGACAAGACCGGGACGATAACCGAGGGCTGTCCGGAAGTGACCTCCATATATGTGCCAGATGGAAGCGATGACATAATACTCCCGTATGCGGCGGCGGCCGAACAGGATTCCGAACACCCCATAGCCAAGGCCATCAGGCACAGGGCCGAGGCCGACGGCATACATATCCCGGACCACACCGCCTTCGAATCGAGGACGGGTAACGGGGTCATATGCGACGTGGAAGGGACGAAGACCGTGGTCGGCAACGGCGCACTCATGGCCGAGATGGGTATCGACGTATCGGAGCTGGAAGCCAGATACTCATCCCTGTCCGCAGAGGCGAAGACCTGCGTATATGTGGCGTTGGACGGGAAGGCCCGTGGGATAATCTCGGTATCTGACCCTGTAAAAAAGACATCCAGATCCGCAGTCGCATCCATGATATCCTTGGGGGTCGCACCTATAATGGTCACAGGCGACAACGGGGACACCGCATTGGCCGTGGGCAGAACGGTCGGGATAGACGATATCCGCTACGGTGCGATGCCGAAGGACAAGATCGATATAGTCAAGGAACTCCAGATAAAACAGAAGACCGTGGCCATGGTGGGGGACGGAATAAACGATGCCCCTGCCCTGACCCAGGCCAATGTGGGCATGGCCGTCGGCTCCGGAACCGACATAGCCATAGGTGCGGCCGACGTGGTCCTGATGAACACGGACCTCCGCACGGTACCGACAGTCCTGGAGATAGGCAGGGCCACAGTGAGGAACATACGCCAGAACCTCTTCCTGGCATTCGTATACAATGCCATCTGTATCCCGATAGCGGCAGGCCTCCCCTACATTCTGGGGATGGGGGAATTCACCCACATGCCGATGCTCGCCGCAGCGGCCATGGCCTGCTCTTCGCTTTCCGTAACGGCCAACGCCCTGCGCCTGGGAAGATTCGAACCCGGATCCATAACGCATGAGTAAAGACGGATCCAGGCCCCGTGTCACTGCATGCCATATTCTGGATGTTCCAGACAGCATACATGTATCCCCGACCGGGCATCCGCGGCCCCATCACCATGTTGAGGGACCGCATCACTGGGTATCGGGGACCAGCTCCCTGACATGGAGCGTCCCGTTGTTTCTGGACCATTCCCTTTCGGAGGAGACGATCCTGAGTCTTTTGGAATATAAGGGGGAATAAAGCGCCATCGACTCGTACTCCCCTCCCTCGCCCATGATGCTGATATGATACTTCGCCCTCAGACGTTTGAGGTCCTTCACGGTCTCGGCATCTATCGGCCTTCCTAACCACGACTCGTCGAAACCCTCGGCATAGCACCCGACTATCACGGCCTCGATTCCGGCATCGAGCATCTGGTCCATAATCATGTCCTGGTCCTTCCTCCACAGAGGGGCTATGAGCTTAAGACCCAGATCGCCGCAGACCATGTTCATCCTGTCCCACTGGTAGTCGGACCATATGGCACCGGTGACTATACCCTCGACATCCAGACCTTCGAGGGCCCTGCGCATGCCCTCCATATCGCTGCCCTCCTCCCCGGTACTATGACCCAGAACCAATTTTTTACCCATGGACTCGGCCATCGCCGGCACCGTGTTGAGGTTCGGGGTGTGGAAGATCCACGAAGCCCTGTCCTCCGGGACTATGTTGACCAGATAAGGGACATCGTGACCCTGTTGCTCCGCCAGATACAGGGAGAATGCGGAATCCTTCCCTCCGGAATACAGCGACGCCAAGCGCATACGGTGTCCAACCTGCGCTATCCTTAAATGATTTTTCGTCGATGGGCGCCGAAGAGGAGAGCGACCATGACAGAATGCGACCCCAAGGCGATGAAGAAGGCTGCGGCCGAGAAAGCGGTTGACGAGTATGTGAAAGACGGCATGACTGTAGGTCTCGGTACCGGAAGCACCGCATACTTCGCCATCATGAGGGTCGCAGAACTCGTCAAACAGGGTTACAGATTGAAATGCGTCGCCACGTCCCAGCAGACCGAGGACATCGCCGTGGAGAACGGCATCGAGGTCGTGGACATAAACGATGTTGACTACATCGACGTCACGATCGACGGGGCCGACGAGGTCGATCCAAAACTGAACCTCATCAAAGGACTCGGAGGAGCCCTCCTGAGGGAGAAGATCGTCGCCGCCGCGACCCAGATGGAGGTCATCGTCGTGGACGAGTCCAAGATCGTCGAGAGTCTGGGTGTCAAGACATCACTTCCTGTCGAGGTGTGCAGATTCGGTCACGTCAGGACCGCATACGGACTCAAACTCCAGGGATGCGAGCCCGTACTTAGGATGAAGGGCGGCGAGCCTTTCGTCTCCGACGGAGGCAACTACATCTACGACTGCAAATTCCCGCAGATCGACAAGCCGTTCTTCCTTCAATCCGCCATAGATACGATCCCCGGGGTCGTCGAATGCGGACTGTTCCTCAATATGGCCGCCGCGGCCGTCGTTGCTCACAAAGACGGTACCGTGACAGAGATGAAATGCTGAAAAACGTCCCTTCGGGGGCGTTCTTTCATTATATCGTTAAATATAACCTCGGTATTGCTAGCCTCAATTACTTGACAATAGGCGGGTATTAAATAGAACCAGCATATTGGGAAAGTTTGCATTTCATAGGTGATAATAATGAAAATGCCCAGAACTATCAAAACCTATTGCCCCTACTGCGGCACTCACACCGAGCACGCAGTCGAGAGGGTAAAGAAGAAGAAGGCCAGCGAGCTCAAATGGGGACAGAGGAGATTCAGAGAGGTCACCTCCGGATACGGAGGATTCCCTAGGCCTAAGCCCGAGGGAAGGGAAAAGCCGACCAAGAGGGTCAACCTCAGATACAGGTGCGAGACCTGCAAGAAGGCACATCTGTCCGCATGCATCAGGGCGAAGAAGTTCGAACTCACAGAGTGATCCAGATGACCAACAACTTTGTTAAGGTAAAGTGCCCCGACTGCGGCGCAGAGCAGATTGTATTCAAGAAAGCTGCTACTAAAGTACTTTGCAACGTCTGCGGATCCGTTCTCGTCACCCCCAAGGGTGGAAACGGAGAGATCAGCGGCGAAGTGCTTGAGGTGGTTGGCTGATGTCCAGGACCAGGGGCTTTCCCGAGAACGGAGAACTCGTAGTCTGCACCGTCACCTCTGTAAAGAACTTCGGTGCATTCGTCACACTAGACGAGTACGACAACAAAGAGGGCTTCATTCACGTAAGGGATATAGCCACTGGTTGGGTCAAATACATCAGAGACTACATAAGAGAAGGACAGAAAACTGTCTGCAAAGTTCTGGGCGTGGACTCACAGAAAGGTCACATCGACCTTTCTCTGAAGTCCGTCAACGACCACCAGAAGAGAGAAAGAATCCAGCAGTGGAAGAACGAGAAGAAGGCCGAGAAACTTCTCGAAATCGTTTCCACGAGACTGTCGATCAGCGTCGATGACGCCTACGACGACTTCGGAAACCAGCTGCTTGAGGACTACGGAACCCTCTACGACGCCTTCGAGGGCGTGGTCGCTGAACCCGAGGAATTCACCAGCTACTATTCCGGCAACTGGATCGACGCATTCGTAGAGGTCGCGAAAGAGAACATCGCACCTCCGACCGTCCAGATCGAGGCTACCCTCGAGATGTCTTCCTCCGCACCCAACGGAGTGATACTTATCAGGAACGCACTCGAGGCCGGACTCGAAGCGGCAGAAGGCGCCGATGCGAAGATCACCAGCGTCGGATCACCCAGATACAGGGTCGTCGTCACCGCCTCCGAATACAAGACGGCGGAAGACATCCTCAAGAGGGTCGCTAAGGCCGCCATCGACAACCTCACCGCAGAGGGCGGGGTCGCCGTCCTCAAACGCGAGAGCAAGTGAGATGAGGTCACAGATCCGCAGATGCCCGCAATGCGGGCGCTATACACTTTCCGAAGTCTGCGGCAGATGCACCTCCCCCACCGTATGTCCGATACCTCCCAGATTTTCACCGGAGGATCGTTACGGCAAATACAGACGCGAAACCCTGAAACAGGAGTATGGCGAGAATGGAAAGTATCGTAAAGTATGATTCCAAACCCGTCCTTAAGGATCCAATCCTTATAGAGGCACTTCCCGGGATCGGCAACGTGGGAAAGATAGCAGGGGATTTCATCGCCGACTCCCTGGGAGCGGTCAAGTTTGCCAGCATCTTCTCAATGAACTTCCCTCCGCAGGTCAATCCCGACCAGGACTGCGTCGTCCACATGGCGTGTAACGAACTCTGGTATGCCAAGGCCCCTAACGGCCAGGACATAGTGTTCCTCAGAGGAAACTATCAGGGAAGCACACCGGAAGGACAATTCATACTGGCACAGGACGTCATGGAGATTATGATGTCGTATGACGTATCGAAGGTCATAACCCTCGGTGGATACGGCACAGGACAGATGGTCGACGAACCGCACGTCTATGGAGCACTGTCCAGAAAAGAGCTCAGAGACGGATTGGAGGAACTCGGCGTCACGTTCAATCCCGGCGAACCCCAGGCCGGGATAATAGGTGCCGCAGGTCTCCTGATAGGAATGTCCCAGATCAATGGGATCGACGGTTTCTGCCTCATGGGCGAGACCTCCGGTTTCTTCGAAGACCACAAGAGTGCGATGGCCGTCGTAAAGGTCTTGACTAAGATTTTCGGCATAGAGGACGTCGACTTGAAGGAACTCCAGGACAAGTCTCAGAAGATCGACGAGCTTACCGAGCAGGTCAAAGCCGCCAATAATGAGAAACCGAAGCTCAACGAACTCGGTTACATCGGCTGAACCGGGATTAACTTTTTATATCGTTTCACTATCCCTTGAATCAGTCCCCACCTAGCTCAGACTGGCTAGAGCGGCTGACTGTAGAGTGTTCTCGGAGAGATCCGATACAGCCGCTGATATCAGCAGGTCCCCTGTTCAAATCAGGGGGTGGGGACCACTTGTGATTCATCGGGTCGGAATACGCCATGGAGATACTCACCATCATCCTTCTCGCTATCGGATTGGCGATGGATGCCTTCGCAGTATCCATCTGCAAGGGACTGGCCATGGGCAAGGCCCAATGGAGGAGCATGATCGTCATAGGGCTCTGGTTCGGAGCCTTCCAGGCGATAATGCCGATAATCGGGTATTTTCTTGGACGTTCCTGCTATGATCTGATAAAAGACTACGACCACTGGATCGCCGCCGCCCTCCTGTTCCTGATAGGTGCGAATATGATCCGCGAGGCCCTGTCCGGTGAAGAGGAGGATGTGAACGCCGACATAGGGTTCAAGGTCATGCTTATACTGGCTATTGCGACCAGTATAGACGCCCTTGCCATCGGCATATCCATCGCCATGGACAGCGACGGAAGCATCTTCGCCTCCGCACTGGTGATCGGCGTGATAACGATGGTCATATCGATGGTCGGCGTCAAGATAGGGAGTGTCTTCGGAGACAGGTTCGGTACGAAGGCCGAGATACTGGGAGGGGTCATCCTCATCCTGATCGGCGTGAAGGTCATCCTGGAGCATACCGGGTACCTGTAAGCCGGGATCACCTGCGCATCTTGGACAGGTTTCTGATAAGTTTGGAGAAACGAAGTTTCGTCATACCGCTTATCCCGTCATACAGATCCGAGATGCTTTGAGAGAAACATGCGAGCCTGTCGAAGGATCCGCTGTCTATACCGAACCTTTCGCGCTCGTCCGGGGTGAAAAGGTCCCCTACGGACCTCATGACGTTGTCCTCGGTGATCTCGGTGAAGTTCACGACGGTGATGCCCCCTATCCCCTTGGAATAGACGAAGAATTTGTCACCCTGCTCATCGGTGTTCACCAGGACGATGGCCTTGCGCTCGATCCTCCTGAGTTCCATGAGGATGTCGCTCATCTCGGCATTCGTTCCGCCCAGACCGTTTATGGGCAGGAAGTCCACGTTGGTCGGGAATCCGCGGACGTTCAGCTCCGACGAGAATGCGTTGAGGACGAAGTACTCGGTGAATCCGCTGACAAACACGGTCATCCTGTCCTCGGAACGCATATAGTTACGGTTGACGGTGAGACCCTCCAATATCGGTTTCAGAATATCGTGGTCGTCCTTCTCGGTACGGTCGAAACGGTTGTTTATGACCGCCCCGCCGTTGTTCCGGGGACTCACGATCCTGACCTCGTCGAGATGACGTATGTCGACGGCCATGGGATTCTGCGTGGCGATGACGAACGTCACGCCCATCTTCTTCCCGAACTTGCGTATGGTCTCGGTAAGCTCCCCCACGGTACTGTAGTTGAGCATGTTGCCGAACTCGTCGATGAGGATGATGTCCCCCGGGAAAAGGACCCTCTTGCCGAAGAGGACGATGAAAAAGTCGAACAGCCATCTGAACCCTTCCGACTGGTGGTCGATGTCGAGCAGGATGTCTCCGCGCCTGAGTTCCACCGAAACGGAGCTGCTGTCGAGGATGACTCTGAAGTCATACCTGCCATTCCCGTTCATCAACTCGCTGAAATTGTTGGCGATGTCCGCCAACATGATGTTGATGTTGTTCTCCAGCTCCTTTCTGGACTTCCTGCCTTCCTTGTAGGCATCCGCCAGCATCTCTTTGGTACATCCGGTGGAACGCAGGATGCTTATGATGAAGTCGGTGAGATTATAGGGGTCGCAGACGAGGTCGTCGCGTTTGGCCTTATGAGGGATGTGCCGGAAGACGCGCTGGCTTATGGCATATCCGTAACGGTTCTCGAAACCTTTCGTCAACGAAGTGGATTCATTGCCGAATATGCCCGACATGGTCTCCTCGGGATATCTCTCCATGAACGACAGCAGGTTACTCCAAGACCGACCGTATCTGCTTCCAAGTTCCGGCTGTTCCGCAAGGACCCTGTAACACATGTCCGTGTAGAATATCTGGTCGTGACGCGCTCCGGTGTCACGGACCGCATTGTACATGTTGGGGTCGAATATCGCGAGGAAGGACATGCCGTCAACGATGTACTGCCGATACTGCTCGTAGGACAGGGTGCTGGAGCTCACCCTTATGTCGTTGCCGTCGGAATCCTTCAGGGGATCCACTATGCTTGAGACGTACATCCCCGAGTGGTCCGACGGATCGGTCCTCTCCATGATGGAGAGGGCTTCCAGGAATATCTCGTAACTCTTCTCGCTGCAAAGGGCCTTGAGGACATCGTCGAGGGTCAGAGGAGGAGCCATACATGCATAACGCCCTCCGGCTATGGTGACGACTACGAAGCCGTTGTCAACCAGGCATTTTACTGCGCTGAGCTCCTCTATCTCAACTGGCATTGGGGACGCAACTACTCGCCTCCAGCCGCGGCCCGCGTCTTCCTTCATTACATAGCCCTTCTCGTCGGCTATCTTCTTGGCTTCTTCCTCGGTATAGAATGGGCCTATAGGCTTGGAGGGGTTTTTGAACTTGGGATCGTTCCTGTCTACCAGCACCTGAGTTACCACAGTAGCCACCTCGGACTTGTTTCCGCGTGAACGCAGTACCTTTGTAAGACCCTGCTGAATGTGGTATCCTATATAGCCCTGGCTCATTGCAGAGCAGACAGCTGTAGGTGTAGCTGTATACTCAGGATAAATCCTGCAAAACTCAGACATAGCGTTGTGAATCATGCCCACCTGCGGTCCGTTGCTGTGTGTGATAACAACCTCATAATCGTCCCTGATAAAATCTGCAACTGCCTTTGCTGTATGCTTTGTAGCCTCGTGCTGCTCCGGAAGAGTTGTTCCAAGAGCATCATGTCCGAGTGCAATAACTATTTTTTTCTTCTTCATGCCGACCTCCTATGCTGCATCCGCTCAATGTGTATTATATCTCATAATCATAAACCGATGTGTATACTATGATAAATCAACATATAAACCATCAATTTTGAAGAATTCCTATGCGGTGCAAAAGTAAAATTATTTATATACATTATCTAATATTTTAGGGAATTTGTCTAGTACTTTGAACTGATTTGAACAACATTAACCAACATTCTGTCACAATGCAGCGAACGTAAGCCGAGCGTAGCGATGGCGCACACGTACGCGCATATCTACCACAGCGTAAGGGACGTAAGCCCCGGGCACCGGTGGCGCACACGTACTCTTGCAGGAGCGAATAGCGAAGTGGCTTAGATACTGTAGAAATTATGTCCATGAATCGAGTAGGAGGCGGTGACTAACCGCCGTCCTCTCACAGCACCGTACGTACCGTTCGGTATACGGCGCTTTCAATAGTTGACGTGCACAGACTGATAGGCTGTGGCTAAATCGTAAAAGCCACTGTTTATCAGTCTTTCTTTATTCAGCGCCCAAATCACAGCTTTGTTATTGCTGATATACCAATACTTTCTGCGACTGTTTGCTATTGTTGCCGCATAGTGTTCTGGGATTCCCAGCTTGACTAGATTTTTATATTTCGTTCTAGGTTTCTTCCACTGTTTCCATATGCACATGCGTATTCTGTGATAGAGCCATCCGTTGATATCATCTATGTTGTTCTTCATGCTTGCAATTCCGTAGTAGTTAAGCCATCCTCTTGCATATACTTTGATTTTCTCAAGGCTTGGCTTGATTGACTGACATCGCTTACGGGAAGATAACTCCTTCAGTCTGGACTTAAACTTCTTCCATGACTTCGGATGAACTCGGACATATATGCCTTTTCCGTTCCTTCCAAATGCAAAGCCAAGGAATTTAAAATTTCGGATTGCAAACACGCTGACTGTACGGCTCTTTTCTCGGTTGACTGTAAGTTTCAGCCTCTCCTCAAGATATTTTGTACTGCTTTCCAAGAGTCTCTCTGATGCTCGCTTGCTCTTTGCAAGAAGCACGATGTCATCTGCATATCTTATGCATGGAACACCTCTTTTCAGGTATTCCTGGTCGAACTCATTGAGGTAGATGTTTGCCAGCAATGGTGATAGATTTCCACCTTGTGGTGAGCCTTCCTCTGTGTCAATGACCACTCCGTTTTCCATTACACCGCTTTTCAGATAGCGCTTTATCAACTGTACTACACGTTCATCTTTTACATTCTTTCGTAGAAGATTGATGAGAATTTCGTGATTAAGAGTATCGAAGTACTTTGACAAGTCAAGGACTACAGCGAATGTATAGCCTTGTTCTGCATACTCCTTAACCTTAAGTATTGCATCTTTTGCACTTCTGTTCGGACGATAGCCATAGCTACCATCTGCAAACAGCGGTTCATAGATTGGCACTAACTGTTGGGTTATTGCCTGTTGAAGTGTACGGTCTATCACTGTTGGTATGCCAAGCTTTCGCACACCACCATCTGGTTTGGGAATCTCAACTCGTCTTACTGGAGACGGAGTATACTTTCCACGATAAATGCGGTCGGTTATCTCTTGTTGTTATCTTCTGTGACTTGACATCTGATGTAAGTTTCAGAAGATAACAGCACAGCGCCACCGCAACGATTATCGCAGCAACCATGCCCGCCGTATATCTTATTTGTGCATTTGTAACTGCCTTTCTCTGTGCCTTTCTGGCTGCAAGCTCTCGTCTCTCTCTGTCAGTCAGATGAGATGATCCCTGTTTCTTTCTTCGCGCCGGCTGTGGAGCTCTCTCAGGTCTCACTGAAGGCTGTGGTCTTCTCGCCGGAGCGGCTGAGCCTCTGACTACAGCTTCGCGGGATCTGTTACGTCCAGCCCGGTCATCATAATTCAGTTGTCTTGCAGAACTACCCTCTGTGTAGTATCTTCTATCTGCCATCTATATCGCCTCTTTCATTTATATCTGTCAAATTGCCTCAAACACTCTGAGCTTTGAGCTCTTTGATCTGGAATTCTCCTCAAGCTCCCTTTCTCCCGGTATGATCGGTTTTCTCGTTATCACCTTGCCGAGAGGCTTTCTTCCGCATGTGCACACCGGAAAGTTCGGTGGACAAATGCATGGATTTTCATTTTTCCTGAATGCTAGCTTCACTATCCGGTCCTCAAGGGAATGAAATGTGATGATACACAATCTTCCTCCCGGATTCAGACTTGCTATCATGCCGTCTATTGAATCCCTGAGCACATCAAGCTCCCTGTTAAGCTCTATCCTGATCGCCTGAAATGTCTGCTTGGACGGATGTCCCTGTCCATTCCTGAGCCATTCTGACCAAAGCTCCATACACG
>ENA-UEQL01000418-UEQL01000418.1-human-gut-metagenome-genome-assembly--contig:-NODE-418-length-29961-cov-18.660855_pt1 | contig 29961 bp, 25 predicted proteins | sample MGYA00242905_ERZ507926 | MGnify/ENA primary metagenome ERZ507926 (study PRJEB26167, sample SAMN06115531) | human gut metagenome | host: Homo sapiens | place: China:Henan | collected 2015-09-09...
CAAGATATATAGATGGTTGCCAAGCCTCTGTGTCCCTTATATAAAAACATTATAAAGCCTTTAGATAGAGCTCGTTATCCCGAACTGAGGTCAAGTATACCTATGATAATATCGAGGTAACAAAGGAAGGCAGTAATTGGATTCCGGCTACCCAGATGTTTTGGCAGAATTCAACTACCGCTGTTGATATTCTGGCTTATGCGCCATATCAGGAGACTACCGAAGATGCAAAAGGCAAAGTTAAAGTCTTCGGAAAGACAGACTATGCCTTTTCTGTACAAGCGGACCAAAGCGATGCTGAAGACTATTCTTCCGACCTTATTGTATTTAAGCAAACGGGATTCACGCCTGGTTCGGAATTGAATACCAGCAAAGCGGTCGAGGTCGCATTCACCCATCTCCTCAGTCAGCTGAATCTCACTATCGAGTTGAGAGACCAGTTTAATCAGGATGAAGAAAAGCCTGTTACGTCAGCAACCGTAACTGATGTCAAGGTGGATGGCACCATTATCCGCAGTAAGGTGAATTTTGCAGCAGACCCTATAAGTGTTCAAGTTGACGGTACCCAGGCAACCGCCATTACTCCTGAAACTACAGAATTCAAGCCGGCAGAGAACACAACCAACCACCATGCAGTCTTCAACTATTCTGCCATTGTGATTCCACAGACCGTTGCTGCTGGTAATTTCAGTATTTCGTTCAAGGTGAATGGCACAGAATATATCTGGACTGCCACCGAGGCTGCGACATTTAAATCCGGTAATAAATATGACCTGCATCTGTTCGTTGGTAAGGATGTAGTGCAAGGGGGTGCCATAAGTGCGAAACCTTGGGGAGGAGAAACCATTACCGAAAAAGAGACTGATTAAAGAATTGTTGGACATTTAAAATAGACAAGATATGAAAATTACAAAATATATGGGAGCATTTGCAGTTATAGCAATGCTTGCCGCTTGCTCTACTGATGACGAACAGGGAGCTAACAGTGCCGCCAATGAGGTGAAGATTACTGCCAACGTTGGTGGAAACAGCATTTTTACCCGAAGCAATCCTGTGGGTACAGAAGAGGAACAAACGAGTTTTAATGAGGGCGATGTAATCAGTGTAACGACTGAGGGCAAAACCGTGGTTTATACCAAAAATAAGACCGGACAATGGGCGAATGCGAATGACTATCAGCTCTGGACGGGTAATGCCCAGACTTTCGAGGCTTTTTATCCAGGGAATTCCACCAATTCTATCTCTGAGGGTCATATCGAAGCTGATCAATCTGACATCACGAAAATTGCTCAGTCTGATTATATGACATGCAGAAAAGAGATAGAAAAGAAAGATATTCCTGCCGACAGACAGTTGACATTGAACTTTGAACGTCAGACGGCTCGCGTCATTATCAAAGCAAGCGGTTTTGGAGATGAGTTCAAAGATCTTAACCCTACACTTTCTGCCGTAGAAGTTTATTCTAAGCTGAAAGTTCCTGCAGGAGATGGTGACAGCTACGAAGCTATCCAAGCTTATAAAAAAGACAATGTATTCTATGCTTTGGTATCTCCAGGAACAGGCAATGATGCAGAGAAATTCCTCAAACTCACTGTGACATACAATGATGGTGATGGCAAACCTACTCAGACTAAAGTTCTGGATGTAACTGGAATTCCTGATCTTGGCAAAGCTAGGAGCTATACCTATGATGTAAAAATAGGTAAGGACAAAGCTACAATAGGAAGTGTAAGAGTTGAGGATTGGGGTACTGGCGATGCTATTAAAGGTGGCGATGCAGTAACAACTACAGAAAATGCCGTACTAATTATAAAAAATGCTTTGGCTGCGGGCGAAAAGAACATTGAAATCAGAAATTTGCCTGCAAATGCAGATAAGAGTGTGTTTGATGCTATAAGAGAAGCTCTAAGCAGTGCAAGTGATGGCAGTATAGAATTAACTGTTTACGGAGTTGAGGCTTTGCCGTCTAATGCATTTTCGAATTGTAAACCGCTGAAAGTTATTAGCTTGCCAGATGTAAGGAGTATACACCCGTATGCTTTTCAGGAGTGTAATCGTCTTGAAACAATCTATGCTCCGATAGTTTCATCTATAAGTGACGGTGCCTTTCTCGGTTGTCTAATGTTAAAATCGGTGACATTAGGTAATATTTCCACTGCAGGTTTCCGTATCTTTGATCGTATAAATACTGAATTAGTAGATTTAATTTTGTCAAAAGATCAAAAGGTTATGACAGAAAGTGATGTTGAAGGGTGGCAATCTGATGAATCTAATCCTTATGCAAAATCTCCGGATCATACACGACTACAATTTCTTGGAAAAACATTCAAATCCATAAAATGTGGAAGTATCAAAGTTTAATAACAACTTGGAAATTAATAACATTAGATAAACTCCTAAGCTGGGCAGGAGTATAAGTTGCCCAGCAATTTTATCTCCCCGTACTTCGGGAAACGACAAGGGTCTATATGCCACGAAGAAAAGGTGGCGTATAGACCCTTGATTATATGGAGATATTCGTAATCTACATCTCAGCTTTCAGCAGCTTTATCTCCTCTGACGTCAGCTCCGTCATATCCATGATAGACGCTTCATCCATACCCTTTGCCAGCATCTTCCTGGCAATCTCAAGGCTTCGCAGGTTCATGCCTTCAGCTCTACCCTTTTCCATGCCTATTTCTATACCTTCAGCTATACCTTCACGCTTAGCTGTGTCTACGGAATTCTTGATGTCGCGATATGCCATCTTGCTGGTCTCGTACTCCCTCATTTCCTGCGGAGTAAACTTGGCTATCTCGGCTTCCTCGAAGAGTCGGTCGAAGACCTTGTCGCACAGCTCTTTAGGGCGCTGGGTAAGCTTATAGAGGTTCTTCAGTGCATAGAGCCACTTCTCGTAGAGCGTATCCAGTTCTTCCAGGGGTTTGTTGAACTTGGAAATCTCTACATAGATATATTCGAGCTTGTCGTAAAATACTTTGTGGGTAGCTGTGTCGCACAACTGCACATGATGGCGGATTTTCTCCTTGTCGAAAGCGTCCTCGTTCATGCTGAAGTTGAGCAGGGCTACGGTATAGACATGATTGAGTTTGAAATCCCAGTCGTTCCCCTTGGGTGCCTGTTCACGGATAGGGAAGGTTGAGTAGAAAAGGGCGCGATCCTTGAAATACGTCTGATAGGCATTCTGCATTTCAACGATGAACTTCTCGCCGTTTTCGCCCTCGCAATATACATCAAAGATGGCTCTGCGGTCGGTATAGACATCTCCTACGTGCTCTGGGTTCAGATACGACACGTCCTTTACAACCTGTCTGCCATTAAACAAGCTGTTGAGGAAGCAAATGAGCAAATCCTTGTTCATCGCTGTTCCGAAAATTCGCTTGAAACCGAAGTCGGTCAGCAAGCTGATGTATCTTTCTTCTACCTGTTTCATACGCGATTCATTTAAATTAATACTTTTGCAAAGATTATGTCAGTGAGTGCAATGAAAGCTTGCTTTCGAATTGCCGAGCGCCGTACAATCTTCTGCAAAGATACGCTGAAAATTTGTAACTTCCAAATTTTTAGGATGTTTTTTGCATTAGGGGTAGAGAAAATAACATTCTGTAGCAACGCCTGGCGGGGTTTGCGTATTCTCTTGTACGTAAGATAGTATAGAGTGGGGTTTACTTGAAGTTGGAGTGAGGCTTACTTCAATAGTCAACGAATATTATTTCAGTGACTAACGAAGGCTGTTTCAGTGACTAACGAAGGCTATTTCAGTAAGAACAGGAGACTGTTCCAGTGAGAATAGCTTTCTGTTGCACTTTTTTTTTCTGCATTTTTTCTCTTATCCTGCAACCTTTATTCATCTTCTTACGTCTAACCATCAGAATTCCGAAACAGAAAGGTATTCGGTATATCACGTATTTAGAAACATAAAATTAGATATGAGTATGAAGAAATTTGGTATTTGGGCGGTGGCTGCCGCTTTATTCTTTGCCCCAATGGGCATGAGTTCTTGCAGTATGGGATCTTCTTCCAGTGAAATGAAGGGAAGTCTCAACTTTACGCAGGATGATTTGACCGAGAAGCCTTTCAAGGCGATCGACGTGGATGTGATTGCCAGCGTTTATTATACCCAGAACAATGGCGATGAATGCAGCGTTCGATTGGATTACTCTGCCATCAAGGATGCTGAGTTCGTACAGAAGCTTAAGGAGAAACTCAAGGTGGTTTATCGTGACGGCGAGGTGAAGATCGGACTCAACGGAAAACTCAAAGTGCCTGCCGCGTGTAACTCTGAAAAGAATAGACTCAAGATTTATATCACCAGTCCTGACCTGGTGAAGATTGCACAGGAAGGCGTGGGTTCATTCTATGCCAAGACGATCAATAGCGACCGCCTGAAAATTGATAACGAGGGTGTAGGCTCTATCAAGATTGGGAAGATTCTTGCCAACAAACTGGAGGTAACCAACGAGGGTGTTGGCTCGGTAAATATCGATGATGTGGCTGGAGATGATATGAACATTGATAACGAAGGCGTAGGCTCAGTGGTAATCTCTAAGGTTGAGATGGGAAGTGTGAAACTGGATAATGAGGGCGTAGGCTCTGTTAGTCTGGGAATGTTTAAGGGCGGCAGTCTGATTATCAAAAACGAAGGCGTGGGCAGCGTGAAAGCCAAGGTTGACTGCCAAAGTGTAAACGCTACATCCGAGGGTGTTGGCGGAGTTAACTTGAGCGGCGTAACCCGTCATTATAATAAGAATAAAGGTGGAATCGGAGGAATTTCTGATGGCGGATTGACAGTAAGGGAGTAACGTAAGTTGTTGAAGAACAGAAAATAAAGTGGTTAAGAATTAGTGCGGAAAATTTTCAAAAATTCATTTTGAAAATTTTCCGCAGATAAGAAATTCGTAATTAGAAGTCCCACTTTACACCGAGGCAAGGACGAACCATCCAGCCGGCATTGCTGCCGAAGTTGTGGCTGATTTCTACCTCGCTACCTACGCTCAGGTTCTCGCAGCCGAAGTGCTGGCCTACGTTGTACCAGAGCTGTGGCTCAGTAGTGAAAACGGTGTGCTCAGCTTTGTAATCGGTGTTGCCATCTTTGTCGAGCTTTGGATTTCCATCCTTATCTTTGAAGGAGGTATGGTCTTCCCACCAGAAATCTGCGAAACCGCTAAAGTTCAATCCCTTTAATCCAAAGATGTCTTTGCATCCCCAAACAGCAGTCAACTGCATTGGCACGTTCTGGTCGGTCTTGCGGATAGTCTTGTAGAGAGCCTGGAGTGTCAAGGTGTTCTTGAAACTCTTGTCGTGCATGAAATACTCCACACCGAAGAGCCAGGCATTGTTGATAGGGTAGTTCTTGGTAATACCACCATTATACTCTACGTGGAGGCTCCAGTTCTTCATTGGGCTGTTCTGCCAGAAGTTCAATGCACGTGAAATCTCTGTATAAGTTCCACCCTGTGCCACGTTTGGACTGCTGGTGTCCATTTTGTCGTAATTGAAGTCGTGGTCTACAAAGAAATAGGTGTTACCCCATTTGTCCTGCTTGAACATTTCGAGTGTGAGGGTAACAAACTTGCGGTCACTGCCGAAGTCGTAGAAAACTTGGGCGTTGGTCTGTGCTAAAGTTTTGCTCGCAGGGAGCAACGCAAGTGCCATGAGCAGTAGGCTTTTCATCTTTTTCATAAATTTTTTTCTTTTCTTTATTATTTATTAAATGAAACAAAAAACTGCGGACGGAAGGCCCGCAGTTTGTAATTATATTTATCCGTAACGATTAGTATGCAAAGAGAGGGTAATTCTTCATCGTAGCATTCACCTTTTCGCGAACGCGAGCAATGACCTTCTCGTCCTCAGGAGCATTCAGAACCTCCTCGATGAGTTCGGCAATGAGGTGCATCATATCTTCCTTGGCGCCACGTGTGGTCATGGCAGCTGTACCCAGACGGATACCTGATGTCTGGAAGGCTGAGCGGCTGTCGAATGGAACCATGTTCTTGTTGACTGTGATGTCGGCTGCAACCAGCGCATTCTCAGCTACTTTACCTGTAAGATCTGGATATTTACTTCGGAGGTCTACGAGCATAGAATGGTTGTCTGTACCACCGCTCACGATACCGAATCCGCGACCGATGAGGTCATCTGCGAGTACGGCAGCATTCTTCTTTACCTGAGCTGCATACTCCTTCCATGAAGGCTGCAGATTCTCATTGAAGGCTACCGCCTTGGCAGCGATGACGTGCTCCAGCGGACCACCCTGCTGACCTGGGAATACGGCAGAATTCAAGAGCATGCTCATCTTCTTAACCTCGCCCTTCTTGGTAGTCAAACCCCATGGGTTGTCAAAATCTTTACCCATCAGAATGATACCGCCACGAGGACCACGGAGGGTCTTGTGAGTAGTAGAAGTAACGATGTGCGCATACTTCAATGGGTTGTCGAGCAGACCGGCTGCAATCAGACCTGCAGGGTGAGCCATATCGATCATGAGGAGAGCGCCTACCTCATCGGCAATCTTGCGCATGCGGGCATAATCCCACTCGCGGCTATAAGCGCTACCACCACCGATAATCAGTTTTGGTTTGTGCTCAAGAGCCAGTTTCTCCATCTCGTCGTAGTCTACACGACCTGTCTCCTTGTTCAGGTTGTAACCGATAGGGTTGTAGAGAATACCGGATGTATTGACGTGGCTACCATGAGAGAGGTGGCCACCGTGGTCGAGGTTCAAGCCCATGAAGGTATCACCTGGCTTCAACACGGCAAGCAGAACAGCAGCGTTAGCCTGCGCACCAGAGTGAGGCTGTACGTTGGCATACTCAGCACCGAACACCTTCTTTACACGCTCGATGGCGAGGTTCTCTACGATGTCAACTACCTGGCATCCGCCATAATAACGCTTGCCTGGCAGACCCTCGGCATACTTGTTAGTAAGGTAAGAACCCATAGCGTTCATCACCTCGTCACTCACGAAATTCTCAGAAGCGATAAGCTCCATACCCTTCAGCTGGCGCTGATGTTCTCTTTCGATTAAGTCGAAAATCTCTTGATCTTTTACCATTTCCCTTTACTTTTTATGGTTGATGTTTAATGAAATCGGCTGCAAAAATAAGCAATATCTCTCAAACTACCAAATAAATCGTAACATTTTGAGTGATATTGCTTACTTTTTGTTATAAACTACCTGTTTTTATTACTTGCAGAGCTCTACTTTGTCCAATTGCTGCTCTTTGTCGCAGTAGTGGCAACGTACGATACCGAGCACTTTGTCTACGGTATGGAAGAGGGTCTGCATAGGCTCGTTGTTGGTGATGCACTTAGGGTTGTTGCACTTTACGATGCCCTTCAGCGTATCAGGAGTCTTGACGGTCTTTTTCTCTACGATTTCGTAGTCTTTGATGATACTCAGTCCGATGTTAGGCGCAACGACAGAGAGTCGGTTGATTTCCTCATCGGTAAAATACTTGTTGGCAACCTTGATGATGCCCTTCTTGCCAATCTTCTTGCTTGGCAGGTTGTAGCCGATAGTAACAGGAGTCTCCATCTTCTCCAACTGGAGCAGATTTACTACCTGATAGGTCTTTTCGGCTGGTATATGGTCGATTACGGTACCATTCTCGATAGCCGCAACCACTAATTGACTTTTATTGTTTCCCATCTCTTTTTTAAAAAATGTTAAGTGTTAAATGTTAAGTGTTAAATGGGGCTAGCGCCCTGAAGTGCCATGTTAAGTGTCCGTTAGGCAACTTAACATTTAACACTTAACATTTAACATTAAAAAATATACCATTATTCAATGATTGTCTTATCGTTCTTCACATCATCGAGCGAGATGCCGAGGCAGTGGCAGAAGATAGCCTCACGCGCATAGAGACCGTTCTGAGCCTGCTGGATATAGTATGCATGTGGATCATCATCTACATCGTAAGCAATCTCGTTCACGCGTGGAAGCGGGTGCATGATCTTCATGTTCTCCTTCGCCTTGCAGAGCATGTCGCGCTTCAGGATATACACGTTCTTTACGCGTTCATACTCCATCAGGTCGCTGAAACGCTCCTTCTGTACACGGGTCATGTAGAGGATGTCGGCACCTGCAATCACATCTTCGTTAAAGTCCTCGTGCTCAACATATTTGATGTTGTGCTCCTTGCAGTAGAGTTTGTACTCTTCTGGCATGGCGAGTTCCTTAGGTGCGATGAAATGGAAAGTAGGATTGAAGTGGCGCATAGCTGTGATAAGTGAGTGAACGGTGCGGCCATATTTGAGGTCACCCACAAGATAGATGTTCAAGTTCTCCAGGGTACCCTGGGTCTTGTAGATAGAGTAGAGGTCGAGCAGGCACTGTGAAGGATGCATGTGAGCGCCGTCGCCTGCATTTACGATAGGCACTGGTGCTACCTCGCTGGCATACTGGGCTGCTCCCTCGATGAAATGGCGCATGGCGATTACATCGGCATAGTTGCTTACCATCAGGATGGTATCCTTGAGGGTCTCGCCCTTGGTGGTACTGGATGTCTTGGCATCAGAGAAACCAATGACACGGGCACCAAGACGGTTGGCAGCGGTTTGGAAACTGAGTTGGGTACGAGTAGATGGCTCGAAGAAAAGGGTCGCTACGACCTTTCCCTTCAACAACTCCCTGTTCGGGTGCTTTTCGAACTCTTGCGCCATTTCCAGGAGGTACATGATTTTCTCCTTGGAAAGGTCTGCAATGGTCACAAAATTATGTTTTTCCATTTGAAATATGATTGAATGTTCTAAAATCGCCCCCAAAGTTACATAAAAAATCTGATTTATGTGCGATAAGTCAAAACTTTTATGTAATTTTGCACAAATATTTAAAGAAATAGTGATGAGAAAGCGATTTATACATATTTTATGGGCTGTTTTCGGCACTGGAATACTCACGGTAATTCTTGCCTTTGTTGCCATCTGGTTTGGAATGATTGGCTACATGCCCGACATCGAGGATCTGCAGAATCCTATCAACAGATTTGCCACCCAGGTTTACTCTGCCGATGGCAAGGTGCTTGGTACGTGGAACCTGAATAAGGAGAACCGTATCGTGATTCCTTACAAGAAAATGTCACCTTATTTAATAAAGGCACTGGTGGCTACCGAGGATGAGCGATTCTATGAGCATTCAGGTATCGACTTCCGTGCACTGGGACGTGCCATCGTCAAGCGTGGTATCCTGGGACAGACTAATGCGGGTGGTGGAAGTACCATCACGCAGCAGCTCGCCAAGCAGCTTTATTCTGAGAAGGCAGGCAGTACGATGGAACGATTGTTGCAGAAGCCGATAGAGTGGGTGATTGCGGTGAAGCTGGAACGCTATTATACCAAAGAGGAGATTCTGGCTCTCTATCTCAATTACTTCGATTTCCTGCACAATGCTGTAGGAATCAAGACGGCGGCCAATACCTATTTTAATAAGGAACCGAAGAATCTGACCCTCTGTGAGTCGGCAACGCTCATCGGACTGTGCAAGAATCCGTCGCTCTTCAATCCGGTTCGCTATCCGGAGAGAGCGAGGGAGCGCAGAAATGTGGTTCTTTCGCAGATGGTGAAGGCGGGATATCTGAGCCGGAGCGAGTATAGCCAGTATGCTGCTGAGCCGCTGACACTCAATTTCCACCGTACCGACCATAAGGATGGTTCGGCTACTTATCTGCGTGAGTTCCTTCGCCAGTATATGATGGCTAAGCGTCCGGAGCGCAGTGATTATCCATCCTGGAACCGTGCCCAGTTTGTGGTGGATTCTACCCAGTGGGAGAATGATCCGCTCTATGGATGGTGCAACAAGAACTATAAGAAGGATGGTTCGCCATATAATGTATACAGTGATGGACTGAAGGTGTTTACAACTATCGATAGCCGTATACAGCAGTATGCGGAAGAGGCTATGTATCAGCATGTAGCCCGCTATCTGCAGCCTCGCTTCAGTGCAGAGATAGCCCGCAAACCAAGCTCGCCATACAGCGATAAGCTGACACCAAAACAGATTAAGAGTATACTGAACCGCAGTATCACACAGAGTGAGCGTTACCGTACGATGAAGGCTGCGGGATATTCTGAGGATGAAATCAAGGCGGCATTCCGCAAGAAGCAGGAGATGACCGTATTTACCTATCATGGTGATATTGATACGCTGATGAGTCCGCTCGATTCTATCCGTTATTACAAGAGTTTTCTACGTAGCGGTTTTATGAGCATGGATCCTAAGACGGGTGCTGTGAAAGCGTATGTGGGTGGATTGGATTATACGCATTTCATGTATGATATGGTGAGTCTGGGACGCCGGCAGGTGGGTTCTACCATCAAGCCATTCCTTTACAGTCTGGCGATGTCTAACGGCTTCCAGCCTTGCGATCTGGCGCCTAACCGTCAGCAGACCTATATGGTGGCAGGTCGTCCGTGGACACCTCGCAATGCCAACCATTCACGTGCCGGACAGATGGTACCGCTGAGTTGGGGATTGGCGCAGAGTAGCAACTGGGTGAGTGCTTATCTGATGAGTAAGCTCAATCCGCAGCAGTTCGTACAGATGTTGCGCGACTTCGGCATCAACAGTCCTGATATCCATGCATCCATGAGTCTCTGTCTGGGACCATGTGAGGTAAGTGTCAGCGAGATGGTGAGCGCTTATACCGTATTTGCCAACCACGGCATCCGTACTGCTCCCATGTTTGTGAGCCGTATCGAGGATAATGAAGGTAATACGATTGCAACCTTCCAGCCACGTATGAACGAGGTGATCAGTGCCGATAATGCCATGAAGATGCTCACCATGCTGATGGGCGTTGTGGATAATGGTACGGCAGGAAGACTGCGCTACCGTTATAACCTGGAAGGACAGATTGGCGCCAAGACCGGTACTACCAATAACAACAGCGATGGTTGGTTTATCGGCTTTACTCCACAACTCGTAAGTGGCTGCTGGGTAGGTGGTGAGGAGCGTGATATCCACTTCGATTCCATGAGTATGGGTCAGGGTGCTACCATGGCTTTGCCTATCTGGGCGATATTCATGAAGAAGGTTTATGCCGACCCGTCGCTGGGTATCAGTCCTGCTATCAAGTTCGATTTGCCGGAAGACTACAATCCTTGTTCCCGCAAGGCAGCCGAACAGGATGACTTTGAGGAAGTTGGAGGTGGCAGTATCGACGAAGTTTTCGAATAAAAACCAAGGCATTCGCCATTTTAGCATGTATTTATTTTAAATAGTGCAAAAATGGCGAATGTTATTTGTTTATATGCATTTTTTTTTGTATTTTTGCAGAGTTTTAGAACATGCATAGCCCGAATGATGTTTCTTCGGGTTTTTCAAAATAGAAATAAAATAAAAAATCATTATAATGAACGTTTCATACAAATGGCTTAAAGAATACGTTGATTTCGATTTGACACCACAGGAGACTGCGGACGCGTTGACCTCTTGCGGACTCGAAGTTGACGCTTTGGAAGAAGTTCAGTCTGTCAAGGGCGGACTGAAAGGTCTCTATGTGGGTAAAGTATTGACATGCGAGGAGCATCCTAACAGTGATCACCTCCATGTTACAACCGTTGACTTGGGTAAGGGCGAACCTCAGCAGATTGTCTGTGGTGCTCCTAACGTTGCTGCAGGTCAGAAGGTTATCGTGGCTGATTTGGGCTGCGTGCTTTACGATGGCGACCAGAGTTTTACCATCAAGAAGAGCAAACTCCGCGGTGTAGAGAGTTTGGGTATGATCTGTGCTGAGGATGAGATTGGTGTAGGTACCTCTCACGACGGCATCATCGTACTCCCAGAAGATGCTCCGGTAGGTCAGCCTGCTGCTGAGTATTATCACCTGGAGAGCGACTGGCTCATCGAGATTGATATCACAGCCAACCGTGCTGATGCGCTCGGTCACTGGGGTGTAGCCCGCGACCTGTATGCCTGGTTGAAGCAGAATGGCTACAAGACAAGCTTGCATCGCCCATCTTGCGATGATTTTGTGGTAGACAACGAGGATCTTCCTATCGATGTTGAAATTCAGAATACTGAGGCTTGCAAGCGTTATGCCTGTGTAAGCATCACCGGTTGTGAGGTGAAGGAAAGTCCTAAGTGGTTGCAGGATAAGCTGAACATCATCGGCTTGCGCCCTATCAACAATATCGTGGATATCACCAACTACATCATGATGGCATACGGTCAGCCATTGCACTGCTTCGATGCAGACATGGTTACCGGTCATAAGATTGTAGTTCGTACCCAGCCAGAGGGCACCAAGTTTGTTACTCTCGATGGCGAGGAGCATACCTTGGGTGAGCACGACCTGAGCATCTGCAATGCTGAGGAGCCTATGTGTATCGCCGGTATCTTCGGCGGTAAGGGTTCTGGTACTTACGAGACAACCAAGGATGTAGTCTTGGAGAGTGCTTACTTCCATCCTACATGGATCCGCAAGAGCGCTCGCCGTCATGGTTTGAGCACAGATGCCAGCTACCGTTTTGAGCGTGGCGTAGATCCAAACGGACAGATTTATGCATTGAAGCAGGCAGCCATCCTCTGTAAGCAGTTGGCTGGCGGTAAGATTTCCATGCAGATCAAGGATGTATATCCAGAGCCAATGCAGGATTTCCCTGTTCGCCTGAACTATGAATATGCGCATCGCCTCATCGGTAAGGAGATTGGTGCTGAAACCATCAAGAACATTGCTACATCTCTCGAGATGAAGATTGTGAAGGAGGATGCTGAGGGTATCGACCTCCTGGTTCCTGCTTATCGCGTAGACGTTCAGCGTCCTTGCGACGTAGTAGAGGATATTCTCCGTATCTACGGATATAATAATGTGGAGATTCCAACCCAGTTGAAGAGCTCCCTGACTGTTCAGGGCGATGAGGACAAGGCTTATCACAGCCAGAACCTCGTGGCTGAGCAGCTGGTAGGCGAGGGCTTCATGGAGATACTCAACAACTCTCTGAGCAAGGCTAGCTACTATACCGACTTCGACCTCAACAAGTATCCTAACGAGACAACCGTGAAGGTGATGAACCCATTGAGTGCTGATCTCGGTGTGATGCGCCAGACGATGCTGTTCGGTGGTTTGGAGAGTGTGGTTCGCAACATCAACCATAAGAGCCAGAACCTGAAGTTCTTCGAGGTGGGTAACACCTATATATATAATAAGGAGAAATGGAGCGAGGAGAGTCCTATCAAGGCTTACTCTCAGGAGGCTCACATGTCTCTCTTCATCACCGGTAAGCGCGTAGAGGGCAGTTGGGCTCATGCTGATGAGCAGAGCAGCATCTACGAGTTGAAGGCTGTGGTAGAGAATGTTCTCCGTCGTGTGGGTATGCCACAGAACAACGTGGTTATCAAGCACAGCGACAATAACATCTTCTCTAAGGGCGTAAGTTACGAGACCCGTGCCGGTAAGGTATTGGTAGAGCTGGGTATCCTGAGCCTAAAGTTGAAGAAAGCATTCGATATTGAGCAGGATGTATTCTATGCTGATATCCACTGGGATAACCTGATGAAGGCAGTGAAGAAGGTGAACCTTACTTATACCGACATCAGCAAGTATCCTTCAGTTAGCCGCGACCTTGCATTGCTCGTAGACAAGAATGTAGAGTTCGCTCAGATTGAGCAGATTGCCCACCAGACAGAGAAGAAACTCCTGAAGAGCGTTGTTCTCTTTGATGTTTACGAGGGTGAGCATTTGCCAGAGGGCAAGAAGAGTTATGCCGTTAACTTCATCCTGCAAGATGAGGAGAAGACTCTGAATGACAAGCAGATAGATGCTATCATGAAGAAGCTCATAGCCAACCTTACAAGCAAGCTCAATGCAGAATTGAGATAACAGAACTTTCGTATAGAGGAAGTTAAGGGAAGTGAGAGGGAAGTGAGAGGGACAAATGTCCTACGTTTTACGCTAGATGACTATTGTCTTTTAACTTCCCGAACGACCGTAGGGAGTGATAACTTCTTTAACTTCTATTAATTCCCTCACTTACGAAACAAGAATTAAGATAATATTATAAACAAACGATAAACATTTAAAATTTTATTCCAATGGGAAGAGCATTTGAATATCGTAAAGCTACAAAGCTGAAAAGATGGGGCCACATGGCCAAGACATTTACTAAGTTGGGTAAGCAGATTGCTATTGCTGTGAAGGCAGGCGGTCCAGAACCAGAGAACAACCCATCATTGCGTGCTATCATCGCTAACTGTAAGCGTGAGAACATGCCTAAGGATAACATCGCTCGTGCCATCAAGAACGCTTGTGGCAAGGATACCAGCGATTACAAGGAAGTAACATACGAGGGATATGGCCCTCACGGAGTGGCTGTCTTCGTTGATACTCTGACAGACAACACTACACGTACTGTTGCTGACGTTCGTTCTATCTTCAACAAGTTCAGCGGAAACTTGGGTACAACAGGTTCTCTGTCTTTCCTCTTCGACCACAAGGCTGTGTTCACATTCAAGAAGAAGGAAGGTCTGGATATGGATGAGATGATTCTCGACCTGATCGACTACGGCGTAGAAGATGAGTTTGATGAGGATGAGGAGAACAACGAAATCACTATCTATGGTGCTCCTACAAGCTTCGGTGAGATTCAGAAGCACCTGGAGGCTGAGGGTTTCGAAGTAACTGGTGCTGAGTTCACTTACATCCCTAATAATTTGAAGGATGTAACGCCTGAGGAGCGCGAAACTATCGACAAGATGGTTGAGAAGTTGGAAGAGTTTGACGATGTTCAGACTGTATATACCAACATGAAGCCAGAAATTCCTGCAGACGCAGAATAAGCATTATGTTGCAGCAAGACAAACAGGATAAGTTGCAGAAGGTAACTTATCAGACTCATGGCACCTGCTCAAAATACATCTGCATCAGTATAGATGAAGATGGAAATGTGCAGGATGCCCAGTTCATCGGAGGCTGCGATGGCAATACCAAGGGCGTTTGTGCTTTGATTAAAGGCATGAAGGCAAAGGAGGTCATCGCCCGACTGAAGGGTATCACTTGTGGCAATAAGCCTACAAGCTGTCCAGACCAGTTGGCGACAGCTTTGCAGGAAATGGGATATTAATAGTGTTTTAGGCACTGAGTATATTTTAGGCACGGATTACACGGATTACACAGATTTTCTATACGTTTTTTCTATAGCGTCATAAATCCGTGTAATCTGTGTAATCCGTGCCTTTTTACTACTTGTAATCCGTGCCTTTTCTAATACTTGAAGGTATCATCCAGCAACACCTCTTTCGGGTTCTTAGCCGAATGATATACGAAACGGAAGGTGAAATGCTCTTCCTTATATTTCTTCAGACCAGGGTTGTTGTCCAGGGCTTCCTTCTGAATCTTATGGAGTTTATCCTTGTTGGCATCAATCGCCTTCTTGTTATCTGCCTTGTTTCTCAAAGAGATATAGTACGTATATATCTTCTTGGTTTTATCAAATGCAGCACTGTCAGTCCTGGCGTCGTTGACGTATGGAGTAGGACAGTATTTTTCAGTATACTCTTTGGCTTCACGAGCCGCTTTGTCCTCCAGACTTTCTGTACAAGAAACGAGCAAAGAAGCAAAAATACCGATGTAAATCAACTTTTTCTTCATGATTTTTCTATATTTTACCTAAAAATCTCTATTATTTTCAATATTTTGTGCAAAGATACGAAAAAAAATACTATCTTTGCACTCTAAAGAGAGAAAATTATATGGAGAATATAAATAAAATAAGAAATTTCTGCATTATTGCACATATAGACCATGGTAAAAGTACCTTGGCAGACCGACTTCTGGAGAAGACTCAGACCATCAAGATTACTGAAGGACAGATGCTTGATGATATGGATTTGGAAAGAGAGCGTGGTATCACAATCAAGAGCCATGCTATCCAAATGGAATATAAGGCAAAGGATGGACAGACCTATATCCTGAATCTTATCGATACTCCGGGACACGTTGACTTCTCATACGAAGTTTCGCGTTCCATCGCTGCTTGCGAGGGAGCACTGCTGGTTGTAGACGCAACTCAAGGCGTTCAGGCACAGACCATTTCAAACCTCTATATGGCTATCGAGCACGACCTGGAGATTATTCCGGTAATCAATAAGATAGATATGCCTTCAGCTATGCCTGAAGAGGTAGAAGATGAAATAGTAGACCTGATCGGTTGCAAGCATGAAGATATTCTCCGTGCTTCAGGTAAGACCGGTGAAGGTGTAGAAGATATACTGGAAGCTGTTATTAATCGTGTTCCTGCTCCGGTAGGAGACGAGAAGGCACCGCTTCAGGCTTTGATTTTCGACTCTGTATTCAACTCTTTCCGCGGCATCATCGCCTATTTCAAGATAGAGAATGGCGTGATCCGTAAGGGAGATAAGGTGAAGTTCTTCAATACCGGCATGGAATATGATGCTGATGAAATCGGTGTATTGAAGATGGATATGATTCCACGCCAGGAATTGGGTACCGGTGAGGTAGGTTATATCATCTCGGGTATCAAGAATGCTACCGAGGTAAAGGTGGGTGATACCATTACCCATATAGCCCGTCCTTGCGACAAGGCGATCGCGGGTTTCCAGGAAGTGAAACCTATGGTCTTTGCCGGTGTTTATCCTATCGATCCTAGCGATTACGAGAATCTGCGAGCATCGCTCGAAAAACTGCAGCTCAATGATGCTTCATTGACTTTCTCGCCAGAGAGTTCTGTGGCTTTGGGCTTCGGTTTCCGTTGCGGATTCCTCGGATTGCTCCACATGGAAATCGTACAGGAGAGACTGGACCGTGAGTTTAATATGGATGTCATCACTACCGTACCTAACGTATCTTATATGGTATACGACAAGCAGGGCGGTGTGAAAGAGGTTCACAATCCTTCCGGATTGCCAGACCCAACGCTGATAGACCATATTGAGGAACCATATATCCGGGCAACCATCATTACGGCAACCAATTATATTGGACCTATCATGAAACTCTGTCTGGACAAACGAGGCGAACTCATCAACCAGGAATATGTGAGTGGAAACCGTGTAGAGCTCCACTTCATGTTGCCGTTGGGAGAAATCGTCATCGACTTCTATGACAAGCTGAAGAGTATCTCCAAGGGATATGCTTCGTTCGACTATCATATCGATTCATTCCGTCATTCCGACCTGGTGAAACTCGATATCCTGTTGAATGGAGAGCCCGTAGATGCTTTGAGTACTTTGACTCACCGCGATAACTCTGTGAGCTTCGGCCGCAGAATGTGCGAGAAGTTGAAGGATCTCATACCTCGTCAGCAGTTCGATATTGCTATCCAGGCAGCTATCGGTGCCAAGATTGTGGCACGTGAGACTGTTAAGCAGGTGCGCAAGGATGTTACCGCCAAATGTTATGGTGGTGACGTGAGCCGTAAGCGCAAGTTGCTGGAGAAGCAGAAGAAGGGTAAGAAGCGCATGAAGCAGATTGGTAATGTGGAAGTTCCACAGAAAGCCTTCCTGGCTGTGCTCAAACTCGATTAATGAATTAATAATAAGTATCAAGTAAAAGGAGGTTAAGTATTATGGCAGACTTTAAAGTAATTATCCCTAAGCGTGATATTGCGCGCGAGCTGGCGCGTAAATATAGTACGATGACTCATGATGAGCTCGATGTGATGGAAGATATCCTGGAGCCTATCAAGTATGGCAAGGGCGAGATGATCTTGCCTGAAGGTGAACAGTGCATGGGTATCTCGTACATCGAGAAGGGATTGGTGCGCCAATTTTACTTAAAGAATGGCAAGGAGGTGACCGAACATCTGGGTGTGGATCATTCCATCTTTATGTGCATTGAGAGCCTCTTTAAGGAAGAGCCTACCCGCCTGCAGGTAGAAGCTCTGGAGCCTACGCTGGTGTATATGCTACCGAAGAAGAAGCTGGAGGCGGCTGCTATGCGTAATGTCAATATCCAGATGCTTTATCGTAAAATACTGGAAGAGAGTTTGATTCAGTCTCAGATTCATGCCGATCTGATGCGATTTGAGTCGGCACCTAATAAATATAAGCGCCTGTGCGAAATGAACCCACAGGTGGTTCTGCGTGCTCCGCTCACCTATATCGCAAGCTATCTGCAGATGACTCCGGAAACGCTGTCCAGAATCCGCTCGAATACTTTATTATAATTTATAACTTATAAAAAATGGTGTGACTTCAAAACCGAAGTCACACCATTTTTTTTGTATCTTTTGATTCTATCGAATGAAGTTTTCTTTATTCCATAGATAGATGTTTTCTTTATTCTGCCGTATAGAGGAATCGCTTGATACTCTTCTTAGGAGTCTTTTCAAACTCATCTTCATGTATACGTATTTCTGATACTTTGCTGTAAGCAGGAATCATGGTGTTGAGCTCCTGGCGGTTCTGCTCCATGACATCTGCCAGTTCTTTGGTACCGAGGTTCAGGGTCTGAGCTTCATCATAGTCTGGGTGAACCAGAGCAATGAGCTTGTCGCCCTTCTGTATAACCACGCTTTCCGCTACCAGAGCCAAAGAGTTGAGTTTATCCTCAATCTCCTCAGGGTAGATATTCTGGCCGTTTGCGCCGAGCAGCATGTTCTTGCTACGACCCTTGATGAAGACGTTGCCGTCACCATCCATGGTTCCGAGGTCGCCTGTATGATACCATCCGTTCTCGTCGATGGTCTGCTTGGTAGCTTCCTCATTCTTATAGTAACCCAACATTACGTTAGGACCCTTGGCAAGGATTTCGCCCGGTACATTCTCAGGATCAGGACTGTCGATGCGAACCATCATGTGGAGGGCAGCCTTACCGCAAGAGCCCGGTACGAAGTTCTTGTAATCCTCGTAGCAGATGATAGGCGCACACTCTGTGGCACCATAACCCACTGTATATCTGAAGCCTACGCTATGCAGGAAACTTTCCACTTCCTGGTTAAAGGCTGCACCACCGATAATCACCTCGTAGAAGTTGCCACCGAAGGCATTGGTTACCTGGTCGCATATCTTCTCCTTCACCTTCTTGCTGATTACAGGCATGTGAAGCAGCATACGCATACGGTTGTTCTGGATCTTAGGGAATACCTTCTTGCGGATAATCTTCTCGATAACCAGAGGTACAGCTATGATGACGGCTGGCTTGATGCGGCCGAATGCCTCGGCGATGATGGCTGGGCTAGGGATGCGGGTGAGATAGAAGATGTGGCAGCCCTTGATGAATTCGAAGATAAATTCAAACGCCATGCCGTACATGTGGGCCATCGGCAGGATACTGATGATAGAATCTCCCGGCTTGATCTTCTTACCCAGTACGTCCTCAGCAAAATCTGCATTGCCCCAGAGTGCACGGTATGGAACCATTACTCCCTTGGAGAAACCGGTAGTTCCGCTGGTATAGTTGATCATAGCCAACTCATCCGGATTCTGTTCCATATAGTAGTTGACATGGTTTTTGCGGAAGTACTTAGGATACTTGATACCGAACATCTCGTTGAGGTGTTCGCGCGCATAAGTCAACTTGTCGGTACGTGAAACGACAAGTGAATAATCCGGTATATAGATGATGCCTTCAAGACCTGGCATCTTCGTTGCATCAATCTGTGTAGCTACAACATCACCCACAAAGAGCAGTTTGGCATCGCTGTGGTTTACTATGTTGTGAATCTGGTCTGGCATGAATTCATGCAGGATAGGTACGGCAATGGCACCATAGGTAAGGGTAGCAAGGAATGCTACAGCCCAGTTTGCGCTATTTCGACCGCAAAGTGCTATCTTGTCGCCCTTTACTACACCAGAGTTCTCAAACATAATGTGTAGCTTCTCAATCTTGCGTGCCACATCATGGTACTGCAAGGTTGCTCCCTTGTAGTCTGTCAGAGCATCCATATCCCAATGGTCTACGATGCTCTTTTGGATGAGTGCGTTAAAGCTTGGAATCTCCATATTTTTGTTATTTAACGATTTGCTTTTTATATTTTTTCTCGTACTGAAGTCTATTAGCTGATGGGAGCAATATCTGATGCTGGATTGTCATCAGATGTTGCCTGCCCCTTTTAGATTGCGTTCTGATAGAGGTAACGCTTGATAGACTTCTTGGCTGTCTTTTCAAATTCCTGATCATGAAGTTTGATGCGTGACACCTTAGCAAAGCTAGGCATCTGCATGTTCAGTTCCTTACGGTTCTGCTCCATGATGTTCTCCAGATCCTCGTCTGTAAAGCCGAGGTTGTTAACTTCTTCCATATCCGGATGCACCAGAGCCACCAGTTTGTCATCGCTCTGGATTATGATGCTCTCGTTGACCATCGCCATGGAGTTGAGCTTGTCCTCAATCTCTTCCGGATAGATGTTCTGACCGTTAGGGCCCAGCAGCATGTTCTTGCTTCTTCCTCTTACGAAGAAGTGGCCTTCTGCGTCCATCGTAGCCAGGTCGCCTGTATGGAACCATCCGTCTTTATCTATTACGGCATCTGTTGCCTCCTGGTTCTTGTAATAGCCCTTCATCACGTTGATGCCGCGGCAAACCAGTTCGCCAGCCACGTTTTCAGGGTCATCGCTCAGTACCTTCACCTCCATGTGCTTCACGGCAACACCACAGCTTCCTGCCACATAGTTGTCCTGATGGGCAAAGGTGATAAGTGGAGCAGTCTCAGTGGTACCATATCCCATTGCGATAGGGAAACCTACGCTGATGAAGAAGTTCTCTATCTCCTTGTTGAGCGGAGCACCACCCACAACAACCTCGTAAGGACGTTCGCCAAACTTTCTCAATACAAACTCTCGAACCTTCTCCTTGATGCGCTTATTGATGACAGGCATGTTCATCAGCAGTCGTGCGCGGTTGGTTTGGATATGTGGGAATACTTCCTTTCTTACAATCTTGTCTACTACAAGCGGCACCGCATAGAGGATGTCTGGCTTGATTTCTGACAACGCCTCTGAGATGAGCGTTGGGCTCGGCAGACGGGTAAGGAAGAAGATATGGTTACCCAATACTATATTGAAGAGAAATTCTGTCATGAGTCCATACATGTGAGCCATCGGAAGGGTAGAAAGGATGTTGCAGTTCTTACCTATATGAGGTTTCACTGAATCGATGAGGTAGTCGAGATTACCCCAAAGTGCTCTGTATGGGAGCATCACACCTTTTGAGAAACCGGTAGTTCCACTGGTATAGTTGATCATTGCCAGTTCTTCAGGATCGTCTACGTGATACTTCACGTGTTCTGGTCTGAAATACTTAGGATATCTGTGTCCGAACATGGCATTGAGGTTCTCGCGCGCATAAGTCAGTTTCTCAGAGCGCGAGATGACAAGCGAATTGTCCGGAAGATAGATGATTCCTTCCAGCGAAGGCATCTCCTCTGGTGTTATCTCTGTAGCTACCACGTCACCAACGAACAGAAGTTTGCTTTCGCTGTGGTTCACGATGTTGTGAATCTGCTCAGGCTTGAATTCGTTCTGTATAGGTACGACAATGGCTCCGTAAGTAATAATGGCCAGGAAGGCTACTGCCCACTGGCTACTATTTCTTCCGCAGACGGCAATCTTGTCGCCCTTCTTTACATCGCTGTTTTCGAACAGGATGTGTAGCTTCTCAATCTTTCTGGCAATATCGTGATATTGGAGGGTTGTGCCCTTGTAATCGGTGAGCGCATCCAGATTCCAATTCTTGATAATGCTGTTCTCAATATACGAGTTAAAACTTGGTATTGAATTCATTGCACAATTTACAAAATTTTGTGCAAAGATAATGAAAATAGTGCACACTGCAAAATAAAATGTGCACTATTTTCAAAAACTATATAAAATAATTAGTTTTTTTCTTTTTAGTTTACATATTGTGGTGTTATAGACTGTATTTTACTCATATCTCATTGATTTGGCTGGATGGATATGAGAAATCAGGTAGCTTGGTGCTACGAGCATGAAGATGCTTATCAGCAGCGTAGCAATGTTCAGGGCTATGATGGCAAGCCAGTTGAATTCTACCGGAACGGTACTTACATAATAGGTCTGTGCATCGAGTTTGATGATGCCTGTAAAGTACTGGAGGGTAAGAATGCCGAGGGCGATGATGTTGCCCAGAAGCATACCCTTGCCGATGATGAAGACGGCAAACCACAGGAAGGTGTGGCGGATGGTCTTGTTGCGGGCACCCAATGCCTTCATTACGCCTATCATGGAGGTGCGTTCCAGAATGATGATGAGCAGACCGCTGATCATGGTGACGCCGGCTACTATCAGCATCAGACCGAGAATAATCCAGACATTCAGATCCATCAGGCTCAGCCATTGGAAGATGTTTGGATTCAGGTCCTTGATGGTAGAACTGCTGTAGGTTTCTCCATAGTGATCTACCGTGCGGTTCACCTTATTAATAATATAATCTTCTGTCTCGTTGAGCTTGTTGAAGTCGTTAACGGTCAGTTCTGCACCGCTCGCCTGGTCTTCTTCCCATCCGTTCAGTTTCACGGCAGTATAGAGGTCGGTGTATACCATTACCTCATCATACTTCTTCAGGTTGGTCTGATAGATACCCTTGATGGTGAAGCGGCGCATACGCACTGCGTTGTCATCAAAGAAGTAGGCAAAGATGCGTTCTCCCGTCTTCAGCTTCAGCTTATCAGCCATCAGCTGTGAGATGAGAATCTGGTTATGACTCGCTTTATCATCAAACTTAGGGATGCTGCCTTCAATCATGTTCTGATGGATAAAGGTAGAATCGAAATCAGGTCCTACACCTTTGAACATGACGCCCAGGAAATCGCTGTCCGTCTTCAGGATTCCCTCTTTCATGGCAAATTTCTGCACATGTTTTACGCCAGGTATCTTTTTCAGTACGTTGACCATCGAGTCGTTCATGACCACCGGATACTGGTTTTGCTGCTGCAGCGTCATGAAGTCGGCCACCTGTATATGGCTTCCGAATCCTATTACCTTGTCGCGTATGGTATGCTTGAATCCGAGCACTACGCATACCGACATAATCATAATGGCGAGTCCGATAGCAACACCTGCAGTGGCTATATGAATAGCAGGGCGAGAAACTTTACGTTTATCGCCCTGATCGCTATATAATCTCTTTGCTATAAATAGAGGAAAATTCATATTTTTTGTAATGTTAAATGTTAAGTGTTAAATGTTAAATTCATCTTCGTGTCCGTTAGGCAACTTAACATTTAACATTTAACACTTAACATTGTTAATAATCAAAGTCCTTCGTCTTCCACTCTTCCCGGATAAGCCTCAAGTGCCTTACCCAGAACCACCAGGGCACGCTCCAGATCGTGTTTCTTCAAGACGTAAGCTACACGAACCTGATTGTGGCCGGCTCCCGGAGTCGTATAGAAACCGGAGGCTGGAGCCATCATGATGGTTTCGCCCTCGTAGTTGAATTCCTCCAGACACCAGCGGCAGAACTTTTCAGAATCATCGATAGGCAGTTTGGCTACGGTATAGAAGGCTCCCATAGGAATAGGAGAGTATACGCCCGGAATGCGGTTCAAGCCGTCTATCAGGCACTTACGGCGCTCTACATACTCATCGTATACATCGCGGTAGTACTCTTCAGGAGCATCCAGAGAAGCTTCGGCTACAATCTGACCAATCAGTGGAGGAGAGAGACGGGCCTGGCAGAACTTCATCACCGCCTTGCGGATTTCAGCATTCTTGGTGATGAGGGCACCCACACGGATACCGCACTCACTGTAACGCTTCGAAACAGAATCGATGAGAACCGTGTTCTGCTCGATGCCTTCCAGGTGCATCGCACTGATATAAGGACTGCCGGTATAGATATACTCACGGTAAACCTCATCAGAGAAGAGATAGAGGTCGTACTTCTTCACCAGGTCACGAATCTGATTCATCTCTCTGCGGGTATAGAGATAGCCCGTAGGGTTGTTAGGGTTGCAGATCAGGATGGCACGGGTGCGCTCATTGATCAGCTCCTCAAACTTCTCTACCTTAGGCAGGGAGAAACCTTCTTCTATCGTTGTGGCGATGGTACGGATCTTGGCACCCGCCGAGATGGCAAACGCCATATAGTTAGCGTAAGCAGGTTCTGGTACGATAATCTCGTCGCCAGGGTTGAGGCAGCTCATGAAAGAGAAGAGTACAGCCTCAGAACCTCCCGATGTAATGATGATATCATCGGCAGTTACGTTGATGTTGAATTTCTTATAGTAATCTACAAGCTTCTCGCGATAGCTGAGATAGCCCTGACTTGGAGAATACTCCAAGACCGTGCGGTCTATATGCTTCAAGGCATCTAGGCCACATTGAGGAGTTGGAAGGTCAGGCTGACCGATGTTGAGGTGATATACCTTTACTCCACGTTTTTTTGCTGCGGCAGCCAGAGGAGCCAACTTTCTGATAGGTGACTCTGGCATTTCAAGACCGCGTACAGATATTTCTGGCATCTTAAAATATTGTTTCTTTCTATTAATTATCCGTGTCGAAAATTGAATTCTATGACCTTCTGGTCTTTTCAATTTACGCTATTCGGCTGCAAAGATAAGAAAATTAGATGAGAATTGAGAATAACTTTCGGTTAAATTTTATTTTTTGATTAAAAACTCTTTAAATATGTCGCTCTTTGCTTTCTTTTTTATAACTTTGCACTTAATTTCAAGAATTGTTATAAGATTATACGAATTAATTAAAATAAGTAAGAAGAAAAATATGAGAAGTAGAACAAGTACATGGTTTGAGACCAAAGTGAAATATCAGAAGACAATGGAGGATGGTTCAGAAAAGGTTGTTTCTGAAGCATACGTAGTAGATGCTTTGAGCTTTACCGAGGCTGAGAGCGCCATCATCGATGAGATGTCGGTTTATGTAAGCGGCGAGTTGAAGGTGAGCGGTATCGGTAAGGCTGGCTACGGCGAAATCTTCTTCAGCGATGTGGATGATGATGATAAGTGGTATAAGGCTAAACTCCAGTTCATCACGATTGATGAGAAGAGTGAGAAGGAGAAGCGCAGCAATGTTACCTATCTTGTTCAGGCTAAGTCTCTCGCCCGTGCCCTCCGTTATATTGATGAGGTGATGGGCAAGACTATGATAGATTATGATGTGGTTGGTTTGAACGAAACCAAACTGATGGATGTATTCGAGCACCATGCTCCTAACGAGAAGAAAGAGGAGAAGAATGATGTGCCTGAATACGAGGAGAAATAATTCAACATTCAACACTCAACATTCAACATTCAAGATATGGACTATGATGTAAAAGGAAATCTCCATGAGGTGCTGGGCAGCTTGCCTGCCGGTGTCCGTCTCGTTGCCATCAGCAAGTTCCATCCCAACGAGTATATCGAGGAGGCTTATGCTGAAGGACAGCGTATCTTCGGCGAGAGTCATGAGCAGGAACTCGCCAAGAAGGTAGCTTCGCTGCCTGAGGACATCGAGTGGCATTTCATCGGTCATCTGCAGACCAATAAGGTGAAGTATATCGCACCTTATATCTCGATGATTGAATCGGTAGACAGTCTGAAACTTCTCAAGGAGATTGAGAAGCAGGCTGCCAAGCACGATCGTGTGGTGAAGGTTCTTCTGGAGCTTCATCTGGCTGAGGAAGATACCAAATCGGGTCTTTCTCTTGATGCTTGCCGCGAACTCCTGGAGGCAGGAGAATGGCGGGAGATGAAGCATGTGCAGATTTGTGGCATCATGATGATGGCATCTAATACAGACGATGAGCAGCAGATTGCTCAGGAGTTTGATGAGGCTGCCCGGTTCTTTGATGAGATAAAGGCCAGATACTTTGCCGATGATGATGCTTTCTGCGAGCGTAGCTGGGGTATGAGTCACGATTATCATATTGCCGTCAAGCACGGCAGCACGATGGTTCGTGTAGGTACCACCATCTTCGGTCCTAGAATATATTAAAATAATAAGAGGGTGTGTCATGTTTAATGACACACCCTCATTGTTTATATAGTTAGTATATTATCTTCTGTCCCTTGCTGGTGATATAAATCTTGCCCTTTTGTGGAACGGAAACCTTTCTGCCTTCCAGATCAAAATAGACTGTCGGTCTGTCTTTACCGATGATGACCGAAGAGATTCCGGTAGGAGAGAAGTTCTTGAGATAATCGAAGGTAACCAGACCGGTTGCTTCATCCTTTGTGATGTTGTAGAGCGGATGACTCGTATCAACACTGTTGTTCAGGGTGATACTGGTCAGACTGTTCACCTCATACTCTGTAGCAGAGCCCGCCTTGTAGGTCGGGAACGGGTCGTTCAGAAGACTTGTTATCATATCAGCATCGTCGACGCCCGTGTTATAGCTGTTGTATACCATTCCGTCTGCAGGAACAATCATGACCCTTGGCTTACCAGTCGTGTTGTTGGGATAATCCTCCAGGTTAACCGATGGCAAATCATCGTAGTCGATGCGCCATACCAGCAATCCGTAACCAAAAGCCTCCTTGTACCATCCCTTGTTTCTGATATTCTGCAGCAGCAGGTATTCGCCCTGGCTGTTGGCTATAATCTTGTATGCATCCGATGCCTTGTCGTATGGTTCCAGTGTTATCTGCTGCGCCTCGGTATCAGAAAGGAGGGTAGGCTGTTTCCATCCTACGATGCTCTTCTCCCATGGTGAATAAGGGATAGGCTGGTAGCCGTTAGCCAGATAACTGCCCATATCCATAACGTCCCAATATTCAGGACTCTGGTTATGGTCTGTGATGCCGTTGGTAGGATAGATGTCTGGCAAACCGAGGGTATGCGAAAACTCATGACAGAAGAGACCGATACCATTGATGTAGTATTTGCCGTCTTGGGTATCTGCAGGCTTATTGTTCAGCTCGTTGTTGATGCCGAACCGGCATACTATTTTTCCGTCATAGGTTCCCAGTCCTCCTACGGTACCCGATCTCGGCCAGAGACAATCGCCTGAATTACCTGAGATGCTTTCAGAATAGCCGGCATAGATTACATATACGAGGTCTACATATCCGTCGCGATCGCTGTCGTAATCGGCAAAGTTTACCTTGTCGTCTACCTTCTGGCAGGCTTCCTTAATCATCTGAGGATAGAAGGTGTCGCCGTTGGCACTACCTTCATTATTGCCATAATAAGCAGAATTCTTGCTTACCGTAACAGGACCCACTACGTCAAACTGTGGTATAAACTGGTTATCGCTCATGTCAGCGAAATACTGCTGTATGCTGCCGTAGTTCTGGCAGTATTTCTCGTTGGTGATAAACACTTCTTTATCAGCCTCAGACATAGATTCTCCCTTTTTTCCGTTGAGGTAATGGTTGAATGTAGCAACCGGATCCTTACTCTTGAACTTCACATCCTGAAACTGCACCAGGAGTACCAATGCCTTCGGACTTCCCTTATGAGGGAAATAGCTTGGTCTCACGGTTCCTATTTCTGATGCTCTTGTGAGATTCTCTGAAGAGAAAACACGGGTTTTTCGGGTGTTCAGCTCTTCAGCAGTTATCTTTTCGTATTTTCCGTCTTGGGTTTCCCGCAGGGGCGTACCGTCCAGCAGCATGTAGTAGTGGAAGGTTTCGTCGCCATGCAGGGTGGCACATGCTACGGTTCCATCAGCCAGCATAATCTTGGCGATGCCCGGTTTAGCCTTTACGGCATAGAGATTGGCGATGCCCAGGAAGGCGAGCGCCAGAGAGATGATTGTCTTCTTCATAAACAGTTAGGGTAGATGGGGATTATTTATAAAAGTATTGTCCTTTCTTCTGAGTCTGGCATCCAAACTCGATGGCGTGATGCGGACAATGGTGATAGCAGGTAAAGCAGGTGAGGCAATCCTTGTGATGCAGCCATTCCGGATATTCTCCATGACCGCCCTTGATATCGCCTACAGGACAGACGTTGGCACAGATGCCACACTTCACGCACTTGTCTTTCTCCACATGAAACCGCTTGTCGGTGATGAGCACATTCTCAAAGAATCCGCCCACAACCTTGGTGAAGAACCAGGGGATAGGACCTTTTACCAGACGGTTCACGCCCTCTTTCCTGTCGAATATCTCTTCGCAGATAACCGACAGTTCCTGTGCCGATTTCGATTTCTTACGAACTTCGCGCTCCTTCGGATCAACATCCATGAAAGGAAGTCCTACATAAGATTCCGGCATGATGAGTGAGTAGGAAGCAGAAACCTCCGTGATGCCCAATGCCTGAAGCGATGCATTCAGCGCAATCGTATCGTTGAGGTTTTCGATGGTGAGTCCGATGCTGTCGCCTGCAGTACAGACGCAATAGGCGAAAGGATGTTTTCTGAACGTCTCCTTGTCTTCAGCATTAGCATCAGGAGTTTCTCTCCGTATCTTCATCTTCCTGATAAACTCCCTTGCAAGGCGTGGAACTCTCCAGCCATGTACGGGGAAAACGAATCCGAGCCGTTCATCCTCTTTCAGAATAAACGGCTCGGCTATATTGTGGCTTGAATCATCCGCCCGCATATAAGGGGCGATAGGAATCAAGTCTTCGTGTGTAGCCGCTGCCAGTCTGGTTGCTGCCCACTTGGTATTTCCTGTTCCGGAGAAATAGAAAACCATGCTTACTTTTAAATATGTATTGAGCTAGATTATTTCTTTTCTGTCATAACACCTTCTATATAGAGACGTGACATTTCTACATTGCCGTTAGAACGGACGGTGATGCTCTTCTTGAAATGACCAGGGAACATGCCCTTGCCGTTATAGGTAACACTAATCTGTCCCTTCTCGCCTGGAGCGATAGGCTTCTTGGTGTAAGAAGGTATGGTACAGCCGCAGCTGGCAATAGCCTGGTTGATAATCAAAGGCTTGTTGCCCACATTGGTGAAGGTAAAGGTAGCCTTCTGTACCGGGTTTGACTCTTCGAACGAACCGAAGTTGTGTATCAGTTTGTCGAACTTAATCTCTGCCTGAGCAGATGCAGTAGCTACAAGAGCCACCAGCATAGTGAGTGTCAATATGATTCTTTTCATCTTCATATCCTTTCTTCTTTTTTATATTTTCTCTTTAATTTGCTTCTTATATTTATTCGATGCAAAAGTACATATAAAGTTTAGTATTACGTTACTTTTTTACATTATTTAACCGAACTTTCGCAAGTTTTGTCCCATACGCCCTGAAGGGGCAGAAGCTCCTAGCCCAGGGCATCGCCCTGGGTAATTACGGACGCAACCCTGTCGCCCTGAAAGGGCAAAAGCTTTAAAATACCGGGCAATAAACAAAGCTTTTGCCCTTTCTAACGCTTTCTGAAATAAAGGAGACAAAAAAATCCCCCAACCTTAATCACTTAAGATTGGGGGAGAGAGTAGAAAAAATAATAAAGTATGAACAATATCAACTGAATAGAGGGCTAAATGTGGAATTTTATTTCATTCAGCCAAGCCTGAACACTGAAGCAGGGACAGGACTTGTGGACGTTCGGGAGATCACGATGACCTAGGATCTCGGCTTCGGGATAGTCTACGCACAGACTCGTCAGGAGATTCTGGAGCGACTGCTTCTGAGCCTTCGTACGGGTATCTGCCGGATTGCCGTCGGCGTCGAGACCGCCTTCGTAACAGATGCCGATACTGTGTGCATTGAAATGGCGGGCGTGGGCGCCGATTTCTGACTCGGGACGTCCGGGGTAGATGACGCCGTCTTTCGTGATGTAATAGTGATAACCGATGCTGCGGAAACCACGGGCTAAATGACAGGCTTCGAGCTTTTCGAAGGTGAAGTCCTGGGTGACGCGGGTGGCTGAACAGTGAATGACAATAAGTGATATTTTTCTTGTGTTTTTCATAGTGCTGAATCTTTAAAGGGTTGATACTACTGGCAGCTCTGCACACAAAAGGCAGAGGCTACGGCGGTGAGAACGGTAATGACGAAATTCAGAATTTTCTTGAGTGTTTCTCTTTTCATTTTCATTTGATTTAAGGTTAACTGAACTTTCGCATATCAGGAAGGTAACTACTCAGCACCCCTATGGGCATGAGTAATCGTCTTACTGTTGTACTACAGCAAGAATTGCATTGAATTTAGA
>ENA-UEQL01000420-UEQL01000420.1-human-gut-metagenome-genome-assembly--contig:-NODE-420-length-29917-cov-25.573592_pt1 | contig 29917 bp, 33 predicted proteins | sample MGYA00242905_ERZ507926 | MGnify/ENA primary metagenome ERZ507926 (study PRJEB26167, sample SAMN06115531) | human gut metagenome | host: Homo sapiens | place: China:Henan | collected 2015-09-09...
CTTAAATATAATTCTAGCTCCGTTTATTTCTATTGTTTGTCCGTTAATTTTGCATTCCATATTATTTTTCCTCCTTTTATTCAAAAAGTTTATCAATTGCTGTACTAATGAAACGTTTTTTATAATATGCTATATAATATTCGTTGATTGCGTCTACGAGGAGATTGTGTACTATCATTTCCCCTTCTTTTTCAGTAGCTTTATTACGCAATTTTTCTTGAGCTTCTTTGAGTGTGTCTAAGACGAGATTATCTACAATTGCTTTTACCTCTTCTTCACTCATTATCTTTTTTTCTACCATTTTATTATTTATCCTGTCCAAGAACCAAATCGTTCAACGAAAGTACGGTTATGTTTAAAGCCATAAATCCTTAGTTGTTTTCGGCTCTTCTTCCTCCGGTTTCTTACTAGCTTTTTTACCAAAAAGCAAATTAATAAAATCGTTAAAGCGACGTGCATTATAATACGCATCTAGCATATCTTCTATATTAAATTCCTTTTCACTTTGTTTCTTAGTATCTTCTTTCTTTTCTTCATCCTCCTTCGATTGACGGGAACAATATTCTTCTTGAGCCGCCACATCATTTTCACAATAATTGAGCAATTTACGCCATTCTTCATCGGTAATAGTAGTTTCGAACTCGAAATCGCAATCATTCGTACAATTTATTCTCATTTTATCAAGTTCATAGTCATAGTCTTTACAGAACGTTCTGAAACCGTTATTGGAATCGTTTTTCTTTTCTTCACAACTATTATCGGAATCTTCTTTACGATTAATGCTCTTTTCGGTGGAGAATTCTCCATGATAACGTTTCTCTAATTTTTCGATATTCTTGTTAAGAACGTCTTCGAACTTAGTTTTATTGATAGCCCATGCCATAAGAGCTACATACCAGCACACGTCACCAAGCTCAAGGATAATCTTCTCCTTCATGTCGTCATCAAGCTTATGTCCATGATACATGTATTTTTTGATAATATCATTGACCTCACCGACTTCGCCTGACAAACCAAGAGACGCATTAAGAATCAAGTCTTTTTGTTCAAACACGTCTTTGTTCAAAGTTTTGAGAGCCAAATCAGTGTAGCTCTCTGTTTGATTTATCCATTCTTCAATGAAATCTCCAAATTCCATTATTGCGTTTGACAATTCATTAATCGAGTTCTTCAATTCGTTAATGTTATCACGGTTAGAAATAAGTAATGCCAAAATATCCTCGTCTTCTTTACATTTTTTCATGGCGTTTTCATTCATAATAATTACTTCCTTTCTTTTGTCTGTTTGACTTTCTTTTTATTTTCTTCGTACTTTATAGGCCGTCTAGAATTTTCTCTAGCGGGAACACTCAAACAATAATCGCATGGGTCATCTGCATCACTTGAGTCATAATGTTTGCATTTTGAACAATAAAGTTCAAATTCCACTATCTTTTCCATCGTTTTCTTCGACAAATTCATTGAAATTTACATATTTACTTATCGTTTTTACAGCATCATCAACTAAGCTTTCGTAATATGAAATATCAATATCGTCTTCCTTTCCTAGATTTTTTACGTCTTCTGATTCGAGCCACCTATAGTCTTTTGTACCTGTGACTGAATCGTATTTAGATGAGCCATCTTTGTTTTTTCTTCTACTAACTAAAACACCTCCGCCATGTCCGGACTTTATAGGACAAAAAGCTCCAACTTTTCCTACGTACTGGTAATTGTGTTCACCGTCAGGAAGAGCTTCATTCATGTCCAAAAGCATTTCTGTAGATACGGTTTTAGTCTCACACAAATCCGAAAATATAATTGGTTCATGAGAAAACAACGTTTTGAACACGTACGGAACAGCGAATTGAGTACCTGTTGCAGTCCAATGACCATCTTTGGCATCTTTAGCTATATATACTGCTTTATTTACGAGACACATTTTCTCATATGTAGCTTCGTGTTCAAAGTTATAACCATACTTCTTACCGAACTCTTTAACCTGTTCAATTATTTCAGGTGTAGCATCTGGTATCTTTATCGAGTCCGTCTTTATATGGGCAACTGTGAATCCTTTAGATTCTACGAATTCTTTTAAGTCAACCATAAATAATGCTCCTCGTTTCGCAATTATATTATCGATGTTTCGAATATCACGAAAACGATTGTCAAACGAAGCAAATGTCTGACCATAAACTGCATTTATAGGAGTTTTAAGACCGTTTGAAAGATATTTAGAACTTAGTTCTCCCGATTCAATACGACCTACGTATTTTGACAGTTTGCCGTCCAACATTGTTCTTAATACATTCATATTTTGATGCTTGACTTCAACCCTCGTTTCTACGAGGTCCATAAACTTTTGTGTATACTTAGGTCCGAAGTAACACTCAGACAATGCAGAATGCGGATGTTGAGATGTTATGTCTAACAACGCGACGTTAAAATATACACCGGGTTTAGAATATACCAATCCTCCTTCACCAACTTCAATACCTTTGTAAGTAGATACACCGTTATCGAACTTGTATCCGTCAAAATAAGGCAAAAGACTTTTTGCTTCGCCATGACGAATCGCCATCATATCCGGGAAATACTTTTTCAAAAATATCAATACATCTTCATCGAGTTCGAAGACCGGTTTCGATAAATCCCTATACCTGAATTCTTTCTGCGGATTCTTCTCTGCGCCAAATATAATTCGAGCTGTATGCTCGTTCGTACTGGTGTTTAGAGACAATCCAGACAAATCAGCAAGTATTTGTCTAGCGAACCAATCGCCCTTCAAGAAATCAAATACCGCTTCAGTAGCTATAACATCATTGTCACAGTATTCTGCTACTTTTGGAATGTCTTCGTCTTTAACCGGTTCATCCCACGGTAGCCCGAGTTCTTTGTGATGTATACCCAATTTTATTTCAAACTTCTTCAACGACATTTTGTTTCCAGCTGAAGCAAAATCGTATACATCTGTATATGACAAACTATATGCCTGACCAAAGAATCCTGTTCCTTCGTTTATTATCTTTTGACTTAGGTTATACAGTTCTTCATTTGAATAACCGATTAACCGTGCGTACAACATATGATTGTCATATCTTTTGCAATTGAACCCGATTAAATTGTGTTTGCAAAGATTGTCGACATCATTTGGTGTTGGGTTTATTAAGCGTATAACTGGATTAACTGCACCTCTGAATTTCCAATTTATTAAAAATAGATTTGGAAACACCTCTACGTCGAAAAATACGAGGTCGTCAGTGTTATCCTCATTTAAATCCTTGACAGTTTCATGCTCTGCAAAGAATTTCATGTCTGCTACTTTTTTTACGCAATATGCTGCCTGATTTGTACTGTTCATTGCAAAGGCATATATTACGTTTTTTAAATCGGATACGTCGTAGTTGATACCACTATTATACGCTTCTTCCAAAGTTTTGTATATCATGTCTATCGACGATTTGGTCGATGGCATTATTTCTTTTTTCAAATGCCTCGATATAACCGTTCTAATAGCTTTTTCATTTTTTAAACCATTAAAGTCTATCACTTTGTTTTCTTTTTTTATTGGAAGTCCTGAATTTATTACGGCTATTTGCTCGTTGTTACATTTCGTTAAAAGGCGTCTTAATGACGAATTGCCATTGAACACTTTTACTTCTATGTTCTCTGAGTAAATGCCTGCTAGCTTAGAGACATCTCCTTCATAAATATAATGTAAGTGAACACCTTTACCGCTCTTACTCAACTCTGCATACGTCTTTGGAAATTTTGACGCAGCTTCTATGTTTTTAGCTAAAGACTTTTCACCATTATCTTTCAAGTCGAAGTCTATAACTATATGATTAAGCGGCACCTTGACATAGTGCAATATTGATGTATCAATAGATGATAACGTGGTTTTAACCGAATCCCATTTTTTATACGGAAGTCCATCGTTATTTGCGTACTGCGCTGGTTGGTCTTTTAAAATATCATCCAGAATAGATGGTTGAGATTTCATAGAAAGCCATCCATTGTCCGCACGATTGTCGCTTTCGCATTGAGATTCTTCCGATAAATTCAAGTCCTTAAAACCATGATAATAACTCCTCGCTCGTGTCCCATCCTCCAAAATATAACGTTCGTGATACTCTTCGAAGTAATTTCTCAATTCTTCTCTGAATATTCGCATAGAAAACGGATACTGAACTTTTGCTTCATCACAGTAGTTCTTATACATTTCCCATGCGACTTTAAGCGGAACGCCATTGTTTTCCATAAATTTGTTGTATGAATCTAAAACAAAATTATAAAAGTCATTACTAGCGTTCAACATTATAACTGGAACATATTTATCATATTTTGTCGGATTACTCAGATAGACGTTCTTACACTTATTCGCAATCGCTCCAAGTTCAAAATCTATCTTTTTAGTCAGCGTATTGTATTTCTGCTGGCTTACCTTCTTACCCGTCGGCGAAACGTCTATCAATCGTCTGATTATACCAGAACGCGAGTCTGTTATCTTAACAGGCTTGTTTGTTCCCATGAATAAGAAACATCTGTATCGATTACTGTACAATGACTTATACTTCTCATTCACAGTCATCATCTCGTGTGATACAAGACTGTTTAGTCTAGTATTATCTTCGATTCTAGACAAATCACCGTCATGTTGTATGCCAACCAACGGATTGCACTTAAATGGTTCAAGAGCAAAAGAGTTGTTAGATGAACCTAAGGCCTTGGCGTCAAATACAGAATAATATCCTTCGAACAACTTCTGGATAATATTAAGGACTGTAGACTTACCAGTACCAGCAGAACCGTAAAACACGAGAAATTTCTGTATGTTTACGGAATCACCTGTTACAATTGAACCTATGGCCCATTCTATCTTTTCCTTTTCTGTCGAAGAATATAAAGTACCTACAAGTTCATCCCATGCATCCGTGGGGCCATCATTTAACGTATATGATAGCTTTTTGGATACATAGTCTTCTTTTTTAGGATGCTGGTCTGCGAAAGTTATTCTATCATCTAATTGTACGTAGTTGTCTCTAAGATGCTTCTGACAATATTTATGCCATTTATCTATGAGACCTGATTCTGAATCCCAAAGAAATTTTGGAATGACCGTAACGTCAGGTTTCTCTTCTTGCAATTTATTTGCGTACTGTTTTACGTCATTGTCAATCAGGTTCAATAGAACGTTTTCGTCCGTAGACCATAATTGTTCTTGTTCGTTCCAAACGGCATAAAAATCGCCGCCTCTTATCATCAAATCGTTAGTACGATTGACTATAAATTTAGGATAGACTTCAATTGTCATATCCTTACTTCTTTTAGTTGCTATTAAATAGAAGTCCATCCGTTCTCCTTTCTATACGTTTTTGATATATCAATGACATAGTTCTGTCATGAAGACCTGCATCTGGTCCCAGATAGACAACGTTCGCATGTCTATTTTTTTATTACGTGTAACAAATGGAGACCCGCTACCGTTTTTCTTGTACGTTTTAGTACAGAATTTGTCGATGATATCTTTAACCTTTTTTTCATCGAAATTTGAATCTGTCATATCTATGAGGCCCATATTTACTATGAATTCCCAAAACCATTGAGAACCTCGATAACCGTATTTCGGGTCATACAAAGTGTTCTCAATTTCCATCGCTAATTCGACGAGAAGCTCGAATACAGATGATTCTTGAAACGGAGGAGCATATTCATTGAAATTGCTTAATCTCCGTTTAGACAATGCGTTGTTAATTCTAGAATTATCTTCGTCGAAATTATTAATGTACGGAGTTGAGAAAAGGCATTTTAAGAGGAGAGAATATTCACTCCTATAAAATACCTTCCTCACCAGATATGAGAAATAAGCATTCTCATCATTCATTCTCAGCTCAAATCCTCTGCTATTTCATAATATTTCTTTAGAGTGTTATTTTGGATATAGACTGCATCTTCATCAGTCTCCTTAAATATACGCTTAAAAGCGTCCCCGACATAATCGGTGTAGTCGGTTATCTCTCGTCCTTTCAAATCATACATCTTATCTCGTTCAGTGTTATATTCCCACTGAATCATCTGATAAGTTGAGATTTCACCGTATTCAGATGAATCGATAATCATGATGTCTGTAGATGCATCAATGTAGCAATCTTCCGGTATACCATCATAATAATCATCTTTTTCATAACAAATAACGTCATCGTCGGTCAATTCATCATCGTCAGATGAAAACATTTCAAACTCGTCATCTGGATACTCGTCTTCATCGAAAATATCATCCGACTCACTGGAGCCAGAATAAATATCAATTACTTCTTTTGCGCTTTTTACCGCATCATCCATATCCTTTTTAAAGTCGTCATCATCGTGACGAAAAAATTCGTTGACCATATCTGTATATTTCCTTTCCATTTCGTCCTTCTTTTTCTTAAATATAAAGAACGACGTAACCCCTGTGATAAGACCTCCGGCAATAACACCGCTTACAAACCACATCCAATTAGTCATAGTATTTTACCTCCTTAGATATCTTAGATATACTGCAATACATCGCCTTGGACATTAAAGTCAAGCCAAATTCCGGGTTCGTAACCGTTGATAAACAAACGTTTTGATTCGTCTGAAATATCATAGATACCAAAATCAATCTTTGCATTTTTGTCTATCTTCTTGCTCCAGCCTACGAGTTGTCCCTGCGGTGTCCTCGGAAATCCGAGCATTTCATACACCTCGTTAAGGGTCATAGTCTTATTCACGCTGAATTTTTCATTCGCGAACCGTTGCATTTTCAACAGGTAGAACAATCTATCTTCTGCGTCATCTGTCCAACCCGGACTACCTTTACAGAAGCACCTTGTATAAGCGCTGTGCTCAGGTTCGATGGTTTTTTCAGTCTGCTTTTTCTTCTTAGACGTAGAACCATCTTCAGACTGTTTGACGTCCTTTACATTGAATCTTAGCTGTCTATCAGCGTCCTCACCGTACTTTTCTTTAACGTTTTCTCTGTACTTACTAAACGCACTAGAAACTCCGATAAATGCGCTTCCAAGCGTGAGGTATCGTTTGTTCAAAATGCAGTGCGCTCCAACAAATGCAGCTGCTGTAAGACCTCCAACGAGTACAGAAGGAATATATGCCTTAACGCATTCACGAGCGTAAGTTATGTCATTTACCTTCGTATCATTAGCAATATCGTCTTCAGTATATTCGAACGTCTCATCATTTTTTGCTTCTTCAATGTCGGCAGCGATTTCTTCATGCTTCTTCTTAGCTGCAATCTGCTTTTCAGCGCCCTTCTTTACAGAATATCCAAACACACCAAGGCCGATGACGCCCATAGTGGTAAGTGCAGTAGGCAGACACGCCTTCACGAAAGTTTTTACTGTATTAAATGATATCATTACATTTCCTCCTTTGTGTCTTTCGCAGATGTTTTATTCTTAATCTTTATAAGACGGTTCAAATACCATCTTGCTTTCTCCAAATCTTCGATTTCGTTCTTTTGGTCAAACCGCCAAATATACTTAATAATCTGACCTACATAAAATCCTTCAATACCATTCTTATTAGAAATGGCTGATTCAATAGCGTCTATGCATTCCACTTTCGTTCCAGAATAGTGCCTAGGATGATTCACAGTACTCATTTTCTTTGCTCCTTAAATAGATTTAAATGATATGGGTTTGGGAAATTTTATATACCATTTCCCGTTTGAAAGATAAACAGAGGCTGTCCGTAATGAAGTCCAGCCGTAATCGTTCGTTACATAATCGAACGGAATATCCAGAGCATCGTACATCTCCGCAACAGAAACCATACCTGTAGCTTCTATTTTAGATGTCAATGCTTGGAGTAGATTCTTGGCTTCTGTAGGATTATTGAAGTTTACACTGTTATAATCCGACACTGTCGCTTTCTTCCAATTAATTGAGTTAATTTGCTGGCTGTTACCAGAAATGTTGTAGTTAGTGTAACCGTTATTATTCGAGTAGTTTTGAAAACTATAATTTGTATAATTGCTTCCGTTTGAAAAACGACCTTGATTGTTAGACTTTATGTCTTTTCTATAAATTAGATAGTCACTGCCGTTTTTAATCAAATTTGACAACAAATTTTTTAAACTTGGGCTGATTAACTCGACCCAAAGGTCTTTTGCCATTTTTAAAAAAACCGAATCTGGTTTAGACAAATTAGCCTTTGGTGTATTAGGCGTATTTTGTTCCTTATTTTCCATGAAAAAATATAAAGGAGACTGTGTTTTTAATCACAATCCCCTTTACATACCTCCTTTTTTTAATCGTATTGAGTTTTATTTAACTTCTTCTCCGTCACAATCAATCACATCACAGTCTTTGATGTCAACAACCTTTTTTCTGTTTTTGTGCTCCTTTATTTTTCTGTCAAGCAGCTTATACAGCTTAATTCCGCCGTAAATAAGACCTCCGATTGCTGCAGATGCAGTCAAGCCAATTCCTATTCCTCCAAGCGTTAAGTTTTTCGCTGATGATACTGCTGTTTCAGTAATATCAGTTGCACCAACACAGTTAGTTACCGCATTTTCAACCGCGTTAGTTACGTGAGTTACGTTTTCGTTGAGTTCGTTCATAATAAAAATCTCCTTTAAATTTAAAAATTGGGAAGTATCCCATAATAGTATTTGTTTTTCTCGTCAAAAAATAAAACAAAAAGGTCATCGTTTTATTGATGACCCTCTTGCTTTCTACTTACCTATTTTACCTATCATGTATATTATGATGTATACTTCTATGGATAGGATGTGTATACGTGTTCCTCAATGCTTCCGCTTCGTCTTTCTCTTTCTGATTGCGTACAGCATTCTTAATTAATATAACACAAATTATTCCACTAATAAGCCCTACTATCATAGTATCCTCCAAGTTTTAATTTTTTGGTAGTATCCCATAATAGCGTTTGTTTTTGTCGTCAGTTTGTTATTGTCTCGTACTTTTTTATTTCTGCCGATATTTCTTTTTTCATGTCGTTTTCCAAATATCTTGCGATAAGAAATCCGCCTATCAAATCACAGATTGTTCCTAAAGCGTTAAACACGTTCATTTTCAAATCTTCCTCCTGTTATAAGCCAACTGTTAGGTAGCTCCAGTAATTTTTTACAAAAACTAATCCATTCGTACAATTTATGAGACTTTCTCTCATTATACATCTTGTGTAATACCTCGTAACTAAGCATAACCGTTCGTTTTTGATTATATGAACTAGGTAGTATTTGTATTATATTCCACCAATATTTTTTGTCCGTTGTTTTTAAATATAAATCGCGATTTTTATTTAAAGATACGATTATATTGTCTAGACAATCGAAATCAGTTAACATATCAGTGCTAAAATCTTCTCTCTCAAAGACTTTATCTGTTATCTTATGCATTGTTGAGCACGAGTTGCTTACAGACCCGACTTTATATGTGTCGAACTCTTTCCACCAATATAGTGGTGCGCAAATATCCATATACACTACTATCATTCTCATAAATTTCCTGTGCGACGGCCCAGCTTTGACAAGTTTATTCATCAAAGTTGCATCATTGTACCCTAGAATATATACATTGTCTGCAGAGTCAACATGGAGCTCGGTTTTACCTATCATAGCGTCAATACGAGGGATATTACTATACCCACTATCTGATTTGTCCCAAGAATTCATTGGGTTACGCATCCCTCGTATCGACTCTTCGAAACCGTAAACGCTCACTTTATCTATAGTCAGCATTATCGATTCTCCTTACAGCAATTGCGGTTCTTCAAACGACAACATCAAGACGTAAAAATTCTCATCTATACAAGCTCTACGATGCCAAAAATGCACTTCTTCGTCAATCCACCACAAAGATTGCATACTTATAGGATATTCGTCGTCATAATAGTTCTTAAGTACAATGTCCATGTCCAATTGTCTATAAAAATCTATAACAGAACACCTTCCGCGTTTGCGGACAACTTCATTTACATAATGCTCAGCTGTCAGTAGTTCATCCATTGTAGTCTCCATGTATGACAAAGTAAACATGTCATAGACAAGTATAGTATCCGGGTTATCATCAGATATAGTTAAGCCCATATCTTTGACATCTTGTCTAGCGATGTCTTCCTCAATTTTTTCCTTAAGTCCAGCCTTTTCCAACGCTGAATTGATTTTGTCTTTGTATTTACTGTAAGATGCGTTTGCAAACGTGTAAAGTCCAATCAAAGATGCCTGTTGTCTGTTGGACAATATTGTATTTCCAACGATACTAGCTACCGTACCTATTCCAGTAGCTATTACAGGAGCGTACGATTTGACGTCACTAATAACAGCATCTTTTTTTGTAAAATCGTCTCCCTTCTGTTTTTTCAACTCTTCTTTTCGTTGTACTGCTTTGGGCGTTATTTTAGCCGTAAGTACGATAGACGCTACCGTTCCTACAACGCTCAATGCACTAAGAATATAATTCCCATTTTTTTTAAAAAATTCGCTGAAACTCATTTTGACACCTCATCTTTAGCTTTTTTAAATTTGTTCTTTACAGAATTTTTAAACGACGTCCACTTTGCAGGATTTCGTTTTATGATGATAAACGCTGCGATACCGACCGGGATAATTATGTTGGTTGTCCACAGTCGTATTTCCCTCATCAGTTCCACATTTCTACTCATATGATTATACCTCCAGATTAATAAGACATGTTAAAATTGTACACAGGGTCACTGCTATACCCAAACACCAGCACCGGATACCCGTGTTTTGACTTTTCGTAATGATACACAATATCAAGACCATCACCAGAACGTCCATACTCCTTGGACGTCCAGCCGACTATATCTCCAATATCTGAACCATCTTTATCTAGATACGCATAGAACTCATTTAATGAACACGCATCATAATTCATTATGTCTCTATTTACACTATTAATAGCTCGTTCGAGACTTAAGATATTCGAATAAAAATATCTTCCAGAATACGAGTCATAGCACATCATCTCATCCATCTGGCGTATGTCATTAGGCGAAGGCATTGAATCATTGGAATCCATAGATTTCTTATTAGCTTTCTCTTGTATCGCGTCCTTAACTTCGTTAGAAACCGTATCAGCAACTGCAGATTTATAACTAGCGAGCGCATTCTGTGTTACTCCAACCAGCGTAGACGTAGCTACAATTGAATTATTTAATCCAATAGCACCTGCGATTATTGCTCCTGATGACGTAACAACATTAATAGCTACCGGAATATAGCTCTTCCATGTGCTCTTTATTTTTTCTTTTCTAGAAATCAACTTATCAGAATATAAGTTAGCATGTTTTTTGCCAATGTTAAAAAGCTGGATTCCAGAAAATATCAGTCCACCGATTCCAGCTCCAATTAAAATGTTAGATTTTAACCTATTATTCACTTTTGAAACAATAGAACAGACTGTTTAATCTGTTCTATTTTACCTCCAATCTTATTTTTCTTTGAATGTTACTTCGTCAACTTCTTAAACAAACTCTTTGCTGCTTCCGAAGTGAACATACTATCACCGCTGTATTCGACGAACAGCGACAGCAAAAATACAAACGTACTCACCCCTATAGGGACGAGCGACGAAACAATCTCTCTACGCTTTGTATAAGCGTCGGTCGATTTAATTATTGCCTCTCTAATCCTTATTAGTCGAGTTAGTATTTTGTCATATTTGTCGTCGTTTACGTCAAGCTTATTAAGCTCGGTCAATAGTCTTCGCTCCTCCGCTTTGAGAGCCTGAAAATTCGTTTTTTTCTTCATAAACTCCTCCAAAAATATAATTTTGGTATTTATCCCATAAAACAACATGTTTTTCTGGTAAAACAAGAACACCCACTGTTTTTCAAGTGAGTGCCCCGTTTTGGGTTTAAACTTCTTAGTTAATATTCGTTTGGTTTGTAAGTATTTCACTCAGACCATACGAGACGTCAGTCAATAGACTGAGGATGTCCCTATATTGATTATCTAGTATCTTCGCGGAGCTTCTCATGCTCCACAGATTCTGAATCACCAATATACTTGCGGTGATGCATTCCTCATATTGTTTCTTCATCTGTTCGTCGTTCATAATAACCATAAACCTCCAAATATAAATTAGGAAATATTTCCCATAATAGTATATGTTTTTCACGTTAAAATGAAACACTCACTGTATTTCAAGTGAGTGCGCTCATGGTTAACACCTTATCTTTTTCTTTTTCTTGTTCTTATTTTTTCAGCGATATGCATAATTATAACGCTTAATGAAAATATCTCTATCAATGTTAGTAACGCGTACAGATATACGCCTACAAACAAACTTCCTGTGGTATCATAAATAATTTCCACAAGCGCTTTCCATGCTCCGGTGAACATAATAATCCTCCAATAAAAATATAATTTTTGGTATTTATCCCATAAAACGACATGTTTTTATGGTCAAACAAGAACACCCACTGTATTTCAAGTGAGTGCCTTTGGTTTTTGATAATCCTTATTTTTTCTTTACACCATGAATATAAATTCGTCTAACCTCCTCTCTTATCATCTTACGTTGTTGTTTTTTATTTCCGATGGCGCTAAGCACGCCACCAGCAAAAGAACATACAAGCCCGATAATAATTAAAGTTGCCATAACTGTTTCCTCCAAGTTATAAAAATATTATTAGGATTCTATCCCATAATAGCACATGTTTTTCTCGTCAAAAAGGAACACCCACTGTGTTTCAAGTGAGTGCCCAAGGATAACAAAAATATGAGACTTTAGTTTATTACATAAGTTTCCTCCTTTCATAATAACACTATATCATATATTTACTCCATAATAGTACATGTTTTTTTCGTCAAACAAGAACACCCACTGTTTTTCAAGTGAGTGCCTTTCGGTTTACCTATTTTATTTTTGTCCGTTAGATACTATCAAATATACTCCCATTACTAAGAGTATTATTCCAATAATCATATCTTTCCTCCTACAATATTTATTAGGTATTTATCCCATAATACACGATGTTTTTATCGTCAAAAAAGAACACCCACTGTTTTTCAAGTGAGTGCCCTTATTGGGTTCGTTCCTATTTAGTTTTTCTTCATTTCCTTCTTCATCTCTTTCTTACATTTTTTCAATACATCCCTAATGTAATTCCGTATTATCACACTTTTCCATACGTCAAGTCCGTAGACGCTGAAATTGAGTTCTTTCACGCTCCCATTTTTTCCAACTTTCGCGAGTTCGAACATTACTTTATAGTAATCACCATCGAAAGTGAATGTGTACCAATTTGTACACGTTTCATAATCCGAGTGGTAGTCAACCATCTTGTAATCTTCAAACGTTGCGAATGTTTTGTCAAAGAAGAGCTTCCAATTCTCTTCAGCCTCTTCGGCTTGCGCACGAAATGCTGCTTTTACGTTTTCAGGTTTTTTTGTAAGATAGAATTTCATAATAAATGTCCTCCAAAAATTCTATTAGGATTTTATCCCATAATATACGATGTTTTTATCGTCAAAAAAAAAGAACACCCACTGTTTTTCAAGTGAGTGCTACAGTTTGTTTCAATCCTTACTTATTGAACCATTTGAATATTTCACAAACGACCAATATTACTGTTAGTGCTATCACCATCAACAGAAGATAGGGCGCATAACTTATTATTATAATACTCCCTATTGCTGCTAATGATAAAAAAATCAACACCAGTATTGTAATCATATTGTTCCTCCTAAATGTCAAAAATATTTCGGATTTTACTCCATAATATACGATGTTTTTCTCGTCAAAAATAAAAAAGAAAGTGTAAGTCAATATAGATGTGCACCCCCGTTTATATTAATTAGATATAAACAACTCGTGCTGTCCTTACGGTCCCCAACCCTTACAAGTTGAGCATCTTCATTAGTTCATTCATACTTACAATTCTCAATTAGGTTCTTGTACTTACCTAATCTTTCTTTTCATAATATACTATGTTTTTGTCGTAAAAAGAACACCCGCTGTTTTTCAAGTGAGTGCCTTTTTGGATTTTAAACCCTATTCTTATTCTTATTCTTCGTCTTCGTCTTCATCATCGTAGTTATCTTCGAACATAGAAAATAAATCGAAAGGCCGAATCATACCTGTCCAATCAAGACGACCTTCATCTTCGTCATAGTTCTTAAGCTGGAATACAGCTTCCATTCTTATACCTACAATCTTAAACTCAATAAACAATTCACTTGTATTACGGTTAATGTAAGTTTCAAGAAGCTCGAATTCCGCGCCACAGAACTGTTGAGTAAAAAGATGTACCCAAGATTTCAGATATTCTTCAGATACTTCTTCAAATTTCTTCCTCATTTTCTCCAGTTCAATAACTTCCTTTGAATTTGTCTTCATAACATGAATCCTCCAAATATAAATTATGGGTATTTATCCCATAAAACGGCCTGTTTTTCTGGTTAAAAAGAACACCCACTGTTTTTTCAAGTGAGTGTCTTTGTTCGCTAAATCCCAACGTTGTTTCTTTTAGTTAATACTTTTCGCTAAAATATTTATACAGAGCTCTTACCATTAACGTATTTGTTCCCTTAACAGTTATGAGTTGGTTTCCCGTTCCGTCGTCATTTATTTTCAATAATTCGAACACCACCGAAAAATAGTCGCCTCCGAGTTCGAATATCACACAAGTTTCACATGTATCGTAAACTGAATGGACATCCAAAAGACGATATTCTTCGAATTTTTCGAATATCCTATCAAATAAATACTCCATTTTTTTCTCCACGTCTTTGGCATGTAATGCGTATTCCCTCTGTAATTCTTCCGTCTTTATAAGCGTTTTCATAGCTTAAACCTCCAAAAATTATTAGGATTTTACTCCATAATATAATCTGTTTTCATCGTCAAAAAGAACACCCACTGTTTTTCAAGTGAGTGCCATAGTCGGGTTTTAAACCTTATTCTACTTCGTCCTCATCTTAGTCTTCATCGTCGAACGTAGTAATATAGTCGAGGGTTCGTGTTGCAGATATCCAATCCATCCGTCCAGACTCCTCATCGTATTGATGAAGCTGTAATATAGCTTCTGTTCGGACACCCATCCACGTAAACTCGACACATGCCTCGCATGTATCAAATTTTAGATAGGAGTCAAGAATCTTGAATTCTTCTCCACAGTACATTTGAGTGTACAAGTCCGTCCAAGATTTCAGATATTTATCTGCAACCTCCTCGAATTTCTTCCTTACTTTCTTCAATTCAACGATTTCACTTAATTCGTTTTTCATAAAAATTCCTCCGATAAAATATAGTTTTGGGTATTTATCCCATAATACACTATGTTTTCGTCGCAAAAAAAAGAACACCCACTGTTTTTCAAGTGAGTGCCTTTTGTTTTACTTTTTACTTTTTACTTTCTGTCTTTAATTACCTGAACTTTGCTATCAATATCATTCAGTCTACACTGTATGTTTGCCATGTCGTTAATATAGGAATCTTTATTGATGTCGTATACCTTTTTAGATATAATCAACCCTAATAGTGCTCCTCCAATAACACACAAACCTTTTTCTATTATTTTGTCAACGATGTTATTCATAGCATCCTCCTAAAATATAAAGTATGGATTTTACTCCATAATACACTATGTTTTTATCGTTTAGGCTCTTCGTACGTCATTGCGAGGTCTGAGTCCGACATACCGTTAGTAGTCGGGTCGTTAACAATACCTAAAATTGTTAAAATTATAAATACTGTAGAAACTATGTCGAGTAACGAAGACGATATACCGCTAAGGTCTAAGTTGAGACCGAATAATTTACATACCTGCGTTACAAGTAAAATAACAGCGGGTATCATGGTCGTCCAAAATAACTTGTTCTTTAACCTAACTTTAAAATTTAATTTCATATGTCTTTCCCCTCCATTAGCTTTTCTATGTTGTTTAATCTTTTTTCTAAGTTGCATATTTTAACAGAACTAACTTCATATGACGTGCGTAAGTTGCTTAGTTCAGAAACAATGTGTTCGTATGATAATGTATTCTGTTCTATCTTTTTTTCTATCTGAGTTAATCTATAATTGGTAAGCTTGTTCGCCGTAAGTATACCGCCGAATGTTCCAATTATAGTTCCGATAAAAGATAGAATAGCAACTAAAATTGTATTATCCATATGTTATTCTCTCCACACTGTATATGATGTATTTATGTAAACGCGATTTAATGGTTCAGTAGATTTTGTTCCATCTTGGTCGTATACAGTTGTTATAGTTAATATACCTATTGTTGACAAAGTAGCATAGCACATTCTATCGTTGTCACATGGAAATATAAATTCCATATCGTGTTTTGGTGAAACATTTCTCGGAATAATAGTTAAAATCTGACTGCTTGTTAAACCTTTTGCTCTTTTAACAACCCCATCTAAATAAATCATACTGTTATTTATTTCACGATAACTTAATTTAGAGGAGTTGTTGTAATTTTCGAAACTAGACTGTAATGTTAATTCAACAAAACCTGTATCTGGTATTTTAGAAATTATCTCTGTTGCTACGGAATCTGCAAGTTTGTCGCTAGTTATACTTTTGTTTAATATATTAGCACCAGATATAACAGCTCCAGACGATAAGTTGAACAAAACCACAGCAGATGCTTCTTCTGTCTCGTCAGACATCTTAACGTATCTAGTTATAAAGCCCTTTTTTATCATATAATCATAAAAAGACTCTAACTTAACGTTGTTCAAACTTTTAAATGCGAACGCTGTTTTATGAACGTCAGTTATATCAGATAATTCGCTTCTTATTTCAGTCACTGAATCACTTCTAGCCGCAGGAGAAGAAATATCATTTACAATCATAGCTCTGTGGTTTGTTATATTAACTATTACTCTATCACCATCGACGACATCTATGGTTGAAACCACTGGTGTATATTCAGTTGACCCGTCCAACTTAACATAAATCTTTCCTTCGTTTATAACGGCATATCCATAAACAGTAGACGATGTTTTTGTTTTTTCTTTTTTAAAAGTAGACGCAAACGTCTTAACTATGTTAGGCGGTAGTTTATACATGGTACATAGTTCCTTTCCACAAATTAACTGGAAATGCTGCTGTCTCAGAAACTGTCATTGATTTACCACAATTATAGGTCTGAGACATAACTTTAGCCTTAATGTTATATAATCCAGCCTTTTTGTAATTTAATCTTATAGAATCACCTATGGTTACTGGACAATAGCCGTGAGAATAATTCAGTTTATAAGTTACAGTTGACATCTGTTCAAGCGTTCGTTTAGCATAGTCATCAACTTCGTCTTGAGTGGGATTACCTACGATAACAGGTTGGGTAACCCTAGCCAAAATTTCACGACCTCTAGACACAGTTGAAGTAGGTGAATCTGGGTCATCATTGACAGCTCTCGAAAAAATATAATTTTTATCGTCAGAATAAATTACTTCTACCGTGTTAGGTATATCACATAAATCGTATTCCATAGTTATACTCGGAAGAAGTATAGACGAGTTATCATCATTAAATTCCCATATAGGCACTGTCTCAGAAAACTTTACATCTTTTTCTAAAATAATTTCTCCAGAAGGTGAAAGTGCTATATGATGTTCTGCCTGACCTAACAAATCGCTTATGAAAGTTAACCAATCGTCGCCTGAATCAGCAACGAAATCGGTTAAAAGATTTTTACTAAATGTTTTTCTAACAACAGGTGCTCGGCAATGTTCTGTAATTAACGTTATAGCGCTTTCTAATATATTGGAACCCATTTTTAAATAGTATCCGACAGGCGGTTTTCCGTCTTTTAATTCATACAACGGAGAATATGCTTGAAGATTTTTAGAAAAAACTTTTCCGTCAAACGATAAAGATGGTGTCTGAACCAGACTAGTATTCAAACATATTCTTTCTCTTATTCCATTTTGAACTACAATTAAATATGTTCGTATATACTTTTCTCCATCAAATTCATGAGTGTTGAACGTAGCAGAACCAAGAGTCTCTGAAGTCAAATCTCTTTGAAAATCTGAGCTTATTACACTACTTAAACGCGTTTTGTCCTTCCAAGTGTTTTCATCAACGTAGTAATATTCAAACGATTGAGTCATAGATTTAGTCCAATCTACCATAATTACATCCCTCCCTCAACTCTGGTTATATCTAGTGTGACAGGAACTGTTACTGCTAGATGTGTTAAAGAGAATGTTACATTTATGTTAGCCCAATAACCTACACCGGACGGTTCTCTAACATAAACATCACCACAATATAGATTAAGACGTTGCAATTGATACAATGTCTCTTTATCGTATTTAGGAACTTCTACTTTCCATGAACCAGTTTGCTTTTTTAACACACCGTAATACGATACTGGGTTTTCTCTACCTGCGTACTCCACTAATGTGACGTCTTTAGATATTTTATTGTCTACGTCTATGTTATAGGGAAGTTTTAATAGAGAACCATTCCAACCATTACTTTCTTTGACTCTATCGTTACTATCTATATCATACGGGACATAATTTTCATCCCACTGAATAATTATAGCCTTCTCACCGAATTCAATACCCGGAACGTCGTAATAATTCATTTCTCCGGTGGTCGAAGATTTAGCAACGATTCTATATCTAGCCGAATCCAAGGCTGGATGAGGGTCTGTTGCATATATGTACCTATTCCCATCGGTTGCTTGCTCAATGTTTTCCATAATTGTTGTGAATCGTCCATCGTTCTCTCGTCTATAAACAGATAAATACATTTTTACAGGTTTAAACCCAGTATCAAATATACAATAAGGACGTATATACGCTTGATATGTGTCTCGGTTTATAGCGATTTCAGCATTAGGTTCAGGTACAGTTTGAGACCATGCTACAGTAAATGTATATTGACCCCATCCGACTAGACCACTGTTCATAGTGACATGTAAGTCTAACGTATATTCGCCATTATTATCTAATTTGACGTCTTTAGGAGTTAATGTTTTACTAAAATTCGTGTCAATGTCGAAATGCTCAGAATATAAAACGGTACCTTTAGTAACGACTATGTCATTACCGTATGAATCTTGGCTATCAAAATTGTTGTTAGCCGTTATTTCTAATAAATATGTAATCGGCTTTTGTTTTCCAGCAACGTATATACCAGTTACTGTTAACGGATATGAAACGACAGTGTCTACCACTTCGTTTCCAGTTCCATCTGTTAGGTGCATTTCTAACGATGGAGATATATACACGTTAATAGTCTTTTCTTCTGAGAAGTCGCTGTAGTCATCTAATGCACCTTTTGTCTTAACTCTCCAAGTTATAACAGCGCCGTCTTTGAAAAACTCAGGTAAATCAGCACTCTTTAACGTATACGACGTCGTCTCTCCGGTTACATTTATTTCTTTTGGTCTTGCATTAGGTGAGGATAACACTATCGTTGCCGCAGTTTGTTTCGAATTGTCTTCCGCATTATGTAACCAATATAGTACTACAGTATCAACAACTGAAGCGGTAGTTGTTGACGACCATGTGGTAGGAGGATTCGGTTTTTTTCCTAAAGATACTCGTCCGTACGATACCGACCAAGGTGAATTACCTGCTGAGTTAACTGCTCTTACTCGGAAGACGTATACCTTTCCTGTTTGTAACCCAGTTTTTTCAAAACTATTATACAATATACCGGATATGCTAGTAGCGGTATCCTGATAAAAGAAATCAGAAATTTTTTCAGCATATTGAAGTTCGTATGAAGTAGCAGTTGGAGACTCACTCCAAGAAATATAAATAGATGTTAGAGAAGTAGCTCTACATTCTGTTATTTCTCCGGGAACTGGCGGAGGAGTTAAAGTCGCGGATGAATATGCACTCCATTCCGATATATTATCCGTTGTAGTTCTAGCTCTAGCCTTTACTCTATACGTTTTACCGGGTTGAAGAGTTACGACATAGCTTACCGCGTTTGTTATTGGTATATCAAGCCAGCTACTTCGTTGTAACGTATTACTTCCATCGACAGCAACCGCAAACTGGATTTGAGAACCTTTTGGATATGTCAATCCTTCTAAAGACATAGTTAAGTTATATAGTTCGTCGAGTTCTACTTGAGGAGTAGAAGGCGCTGAAGGTGGCGCCTCCTCTTCAACAACAAAATAAACCCAACTACTATATTCAGATGTCCAATAACTATGTTCATTATTATTAGAATCCTGATACGTTTCAGATATAGCTTTTACCTTAAAACGTATCTTTTTCGCATTACTTGGAATACCCCAAGTCTCTTGTTTGGTAGACGGACTTCCTTCCTGACCGTCGAACCATCCCTGAGAGCCAGTTGTCAAGGTATCTACTTTGTATTGCCATTTGGTTTTATAGTTTGCGGTATGGTTTTTATCCCATGTCCATTTGGCAAATAATGTATTTGTAGTACCTGTTTGGACTTCGAATTTAGTTACAATTGGTGATGCCATTTTACATCCTTTCTTCTACTCGGACTGCGTTTATAAGCTGTAGGACTGCATTCGCTATAGTTGAACCGTCGTCGTAGGAAATTCCATTTATTTCGTAATTGTTTACTGTTTTAGGTGTACCGGATACGTTCTTCAAAATATCAAGCGGAGATATAGTGTTCGAACGATTAGCGTTAAACATACTATTTGACGTAGCAGCTAATCTGAACGAAGTACTAATACTAAATCCGTCAAATATAGAGTTAATCCGTTTACCTCCAGACGTAATATCAGATAAATCAAGAATCGGTCTAATTGTAGGCTGAAACTCAGTCGATAAACTCATAGCGTTCACTATATCTTCAGCCGCACTTTTTAACCCGCTGAGAGCATTACCGTTTGCTTTAGTACCAGCACGAGGAAGAGGCTTTTTATCGAATGCAGAGTATATATCGTCACGTATAATTCCAGCTCTATCTCTTGCACTCGCAGCTTTATCTGACATACCATCAATAATAGATGCTATTATTTTTACACCAATATTGTAGAAATCATTGGTAGCAGTCGGGCCTATTCCCAAACGATAATTGAATTCAGCAATTATAAGTGACACTACATTACCAGCGCCTATTCTTATACTTTCTTTTTTATTATCATCATTTAAGGTATTGGCTATTGTTTCCATAACGGTAGCCATTATAGTTGCTATCGGTTTTTCGATAGGGTCTAACAATGCGTCACTGAAACCTCTTCTCGTTATTTCACCAGCAGAATAACCTGCTGAATATAAGTCCTTATACCCATCTTTATATGCTAAAACGTAATTATCAATAGATATATGGGCAAAGTCTACTAAAGCTTCCGCGAAATTATTCAAACCAGAGAAGTCGTAATTCGCCATTTTGGTATTAAAATCGTACATAGCATCAGCTAACGCTGTTAATTTAGCACCAAACGAATTAGCGCCAGTCGTAGTTACACTTTCCATACTTGCACCAGCCGCTGATAAATCGTTTATCGCTTGCGCTGCGCTTGTTACAGCCGTTTCATCTATGTTCTTTACTTTATCGCTAAAACCTTTAATTTTTTCGCCTAAAGTTTTGAAATTATCACCGAACTTACCGATTAGATTCTTATCCAAAATAGCTTTATTGCCATTTTCTTCGGACGGTAATACACCGAGAATGCTTGTAACAATATAACTTACATCATCCACCATGCCTTTAGGGTCGTCGCCTAAATTACCGTCAACCGTGGATGAGAAATTTACTACTGACGTACCGAAACTTTCCAACTGGGTGCCGAAATCACTCAAGTCTTTTTCAGACGTGAATAATGATGATATAACACCCTGTTGAGGAGCTAATGAATTGGTTAAAGAAGCGAAAATGTTACCAGCGTAATACGCTGCGTCTACTGCTCTAGGATTTATTTTAACAGTACCGTTTTCATCAACTACAGCATCGCTAAATCTAATCATAGCTTGTCCGTAAGCTTCTATACTAAGACCAAAGTCTTCTAAGCTTTTGGAACCAGCTACTTTTTGCCAGAAACCGTTTTTCGTAGGAACTTTTTCGTTTAACTCAGCCATTATTCCGCCAGCATCTGCAGCAGCTTGTATCGATTCTGTATTTAATCTACTCTTACCCTCAGAATCTGTAACTGTATTACTAAACAAAACCATAGCGGCACCATATGCAGCACAACTTGCTCCAAATACACCTAGGTCAGCTTCACCCATTATTTTACTAACCCAACCTTTACGTTTAGGAATTTTATCAGCCAATTCTGTCATTAATAATCCGGCTTTCTTTGCTGTATCTATCGCGCCTAAGTTTATTACGCTGTTACCTTCATCATCTGTTAACGCGTTGTTCATGGCCACTATTGCAATTCCAAAACCAGCTACTGATGCGCTAAACGAATCGAAGTCAGCATCATTAAATGCCGCGACTGCCGGTATTGCTTCTTGTAATGAAGTAATCATTTCTCCTATAGATACAGCAGCAGTAACAGCTTCGACATCGATATTACCAGATACGACGTTGGAAAACTCTACCGCAGCATAACCGAATGATACCAATTTCGATAACATGATATCAAAAGTATCACTTGAACCAGTAAAAAACTCTATGAAACCGGTTAAACTTTGGAGTAGTTCAGCCTTTGTTATCATCATTAATGCTTCGCATAATGCTTGAGCTCCCATTGCTCCATCTGGTCCCATTTGTTTACAAGCAATAATAAACGGTATAGATGCAACAGCAAATTTGCTTAATTGAACGCCAAGGTCGAACATACTAGGAACGAACGGTAGTAAATTAGTTATTCCTTCAATTAATTGGGCTACACATAATGCTAATATAGAAGCTACTAAAATTCCTGCGCCAGTAAGAACCTGCTCATCAGCGGCGAGTTTCATTACTTCTATGAAACCATTATTTAAATTGTTAGCGAAGTCACTAAGTGCTTGACCAAACGCAGGTAAAATTTGCATTATTCCTTCGGCTATACCGGCTATAAACGCACCAATCATTTGTCCTACTGTGTTAGCAAGTTTAATCATGATAGGAGCGCCTGTATTAATATACTCTTCTATTTGAGGATATTTTGATGCTAAGGCGCCGATTGCAGTTATTAAACCTCCCAATACAACCAATACCGCAGATAATGCTCCTATAGCTACACTAGCTATTAAAGCTAATGGGGCCAACGGAGCGACTTTAATTAATACGTCTGATATTGCATTTAGTAAGAATACTAATATTATTGCATTTGCAGTAGCGTTGTCTATGCCTTGCATTAACGCTAAAACACCGACTATAGCCAACATGGACACTATAACACCGGCTAATATAATCATAGCTGCTTTCCATCCAGCACCAAGAACATCTAACGATAACACTGCGGCAACTAAACCTAACGCGATTATTAATGGTACCATTGCCAACATAATTGCGGTTAAAGCTAGAGCGCTTGGAATAGCATTATTTACGTTCTTTAACATTAATAACGATGCCGAAATTAATATCATAGCTCCACAAACCATTAATATCAGAGCTAACATTGTTTTTATAACGCTCTCGTCTAGTGTAACGTTTGCATACGATAATATTACGACAGCTGCAGCCAATGCGTTTATTAAAATAGCTAAAGATAATGCTGTTTTAATACTTGTTTTAACCTTAAGTTTATCCATAGCTAATAATATCGCGCCTAATATGCCCATTACTAGTGACATTATTACTAACGATTTTAATACACCGCTTTTTATCTCTTTCGATTGACTTAATATCAATACTGCAGCTGCTAGTGCATTTATAAGGACAGCTAAACTTAAAACGGTAACTATGTTAGATTCAACATGTAACGTATCGAGTAAAAATAAGATAGCACCTATAATAACTAAAACGCCAGATATAATATAGAGCGCCGTAATTGTTTTACTATCTAAATCTTTAACTTTGGATATTATTGCTAGCGACGACGCTAACGCCAACATTAAAATACCCAACGCTATAGCTGTACCTAAAGCGGTCTTGGAATCAACACCCAATTCACACATACCGTATATAACGCCAGCTATTATTATAAGTAGTACACCTACTGAAATCATACCTTTAATAGCTTCTTTAGACCCATTAGCGTACTTAGATGCTATCATCATGCCAGATATAGCAGCTGCCAATATCGTCATAGCGCCAACGGCGCTGTATAATCGTTCTGGCTTTATTAAAGAAAATAGTAATATAGCTACAGTCACTACTGCTAGCATGGCAACTAGTGCAAGTAAAGATTTTCTAGCATCGCTTTTAACTTCACCAGCTGCAACCATCAAACCTGATATTAAAATAGCGAATATTCCTATTACAGTTACACCTTTTTCCAACAGATTTGTCGGTACAAAACCTATCGTTACAGCCAAAGCGCCCATTAAAACCATAGAGAAGGTAACTAATAATATAGTACCACCTACTGATAAAGCACTACCTTTAGCATCACCCATGAAATGATTTACTGCTATTAACGCTGACACTAATGCGGCAAATATCCATAAAACACCTATACCTCGTTCTAAGTTTTTGTCACTTATTTTAGATATAGCCTTTATAACTAAGGTCATTACTCCGAACGCGATAGCTATGTATAATATCATTTTACCGACATTACTGTATGCTCGTTTCGAACCAGCACTATTAGAATTAAGGAAATCAATAACGCCTTGAACTACCATTAATGCTATCACAAGGCCAGTAAATTTCTTTAATGCATTTATTCCTCGGTTTGTCTCTTTTTCGGGTATACTACCTGCGTATTTTACAACTTTGGCCATGACTAAAAACGCTACGGATATGTACATCATGTTCTTCCCGGCGTTGTTCATTGACTTACACAGTCCGTTAATGGCCATCATCTGTATAACCATCCATTTAAAGGCGTTTAATGTGACTAAACCTTTAAATATCGTATCAGAATCCATTTTTCCTACGGATTTCATAACGTTAGCCATTATTAAAAATGAAATTGCTATGTATACCATAGTTTTTCCAGCGCCATTGACTTTATTCGATATAGCCGATAACGGTATTAATGTTAAAGCAATAAGCCATAAAGCACCCATCATAACTATTGCTTGAGCTACGTTCTCTTGTTTTATACTAGCTAATATCGTAAACGCCAAAGCCATCAGGAAGAAACTGGCAGCTATACCTATAAGATTTAATACTGTGTCGTTTATAATCTTTTTATCTTTATCGATTTTATTAAACGATGACGATTTTTTGTCTAAAAAGTACATTAACGTCACAAGGGCTGCTAATATGATGGTTATAATTTCAATCACCGTAATTGCACGTTTCAAACCATCGTCATCGATTTTAGATAAAAGAAATATAGATGCTGCTATTAAAGCGATGCTAATTGCTATAGAATATATCATCTGAGTTACAGATTTTATTTTTTTAGCTTTTCCTAACTCAGTCATTAAGTTTTTAATGCCGATTGATAAATTGTTTGCAGCTTTTGTTAAAATAGTTAACGGATTGTTAGATACTATTTCAGATATTTTATCTAACGTTGAATCTAATTTTCCAACTCCTTTAGCTAACGAAATCGCTAATCCTCCGAAAATAATAGTACCCCATGGAATTTTAGAAAAAAACTCCAGAATTTTAGGCATGTTAGTTATTAAATATTTAACGCCTGATACTGTTAAATTTTTCAGAGTAGTTATAGCCTTGCCTACGAACTTAGTAACGGCCTCTACAGTGGTCATAGTAGCATTGCCTATACCAACTGCGAATCCTTCACCAGTCAATTCACCGTATTCCATAGGAACTCTAGCAGGCGAATGTATTCCTAAAATCTCCCGTAAAGTCGATAATATAGTGTTTGCTAAAAGTCCTACAACTTCTTTAACTTTAACAATACCACTTTTTAATCCGTTTACCAAACCAGATATTATGTATTCTGGTATATTATCTGTGTTTTTTAATCCATCAATCCATTTTGAAGTTTTATCTATTAACTCGGATATTACACTTCCGACTTTAGTTAAAATACTTCTTAAAACACTGCTATTTTTTATCCAATCAACGACTTTTGTAACTACTTTTTCTATAAAGTATGCTACACCTTGTAAAATAGTACCTAAACCAGACGCGATTTTATTTAATAAATCGTTTTCTTTAGCCCAATTATAGATTGACTTAGCAGCGTCGACTATGAGTTTGATTATCGGTGTTAATATTCGTTTTATTCCGTTTAAAATTCCGGAGCTCTTTAAAGTATTTTTTATCCAGTTCCTAACCGCTACTATTGCATCGCCCAACGCAGCAGTTACATCTAAAATTTTTATACCGAACGTCTCAAAAATAAAACGAATGGCTTTCATCGCTAGTGAAACACCTCCACCAACGACCATTCTAATTAAATCTAATACAGCGAATAATCCATTGAACGTTCGCGTTATCTTGTCAGATACTTCTTCTGTTATTTGTAGCTCAGAAGTTAACTTTCTAAACCCAGCAATAAGATTGAAAACCGGATTTACATTGTCTAAGCTACCGAATACGTTATTCCACGATTTGGCAATTGACCTACCAAGACTTTTTATTATTTTAACTATATTAGATAGACTGTCTAATAATAAACTCGACATAGACAGAAGACTATGGTCTTTGACTACATCGTCTACAGAATATCCAGCTTTATTAGCGTATATACTTAATTGTGCCATTGCATCAGATAAGCCAGAAACAGACGTTTTCGTAGCTGCGTAGTTTCTTTTTGTTAACGCTAATGTGTTGTTGCTTAAATTTATTACTTGGTTGCTATCAGAAACATTATTAGTTAAATCATCAATTGTATTAGATAACTGTTCTGCATGTCTATACGTAGAACCAAGTGTTTCGTTTACTCCATTTTGAACTGCTACCCAGTTATAGCCCGCGTTAGTTAGTTTGTCCCAACGTTTAGCACCAACATCCCATTTTCCATTAATAACTTCGTTTATAACATCCGAAGCGTTAGTCATTATTTTAGATGTTGATTGTACCTTAGTCCCTATATCGTCAAACGTCTGCTTAACCGCTGTGAACGGTTTTAGGATTTTAGAAGCTATACTTGAAAAATCTATTTTATTAATTATAGACGTTGCCCAATTTATAGCTTTGATGGCTATATCGACTATTTTAGAGATTGTCGGAGCCAACGCGTCTTTTAATTCGTTTGTTTTTACCCTAAGAGCATTAAATAATTGAACTAATGCACCGTTTTGTTCAATCAGCGGAGAATAGAATAAAGCACCTATTCTTCCTAACGCAGATTTTACGTTTGATAAGGCACCAGTCATCGTTTCGTTAGCTTTCTTAGCATGTTCTCCGAATGCGGAATCCATAGCTTGAGAAAACATATCGAAACTGATTTGACCTTTTGATACCATATCTCTAACAGCGGCTTCTGTCAATCCAAATTCTTCAGCTAACGTAGCTGCCGCGTTCATACCCCTGCCTGACAATTGCAATAACTGGTCACCCATCAATCGACCTTGACCAGCAACCTGCGTAAATATCCTGCCGATATCTTCATACGAAGAATTTGTCATGGCTGCAACACCAGCTATACCTCGTAAAGCAGTAAACATCTGGTCTCCAGCTTTAACGTTTGATGCTGCTAACTGAGAAGCTACTTTAGCTGCTGCATCCAATCCATATGCCGTTCCATCGACAGATTTACTAACGTCGTTCATTATTTCTGAAACTTTTTCTTCGTCTTTTAATAAACCTTGTAACTGGAAGTGTGCATTTTCAAGGTTTTCTGCTCGACGTTTACCACCTTCTGTCACACTTTTAAGTGCGGCGTCGATTCCTTTTATAGCGTATTTTATAGCTATAAAAGTCTTAACTTCAGTTCCAATTTTCGTTACATAAGAATATAAATTGGATATATCTTTGGACAATTTTGTGGTATCCAAAGTCCGTTGTAATTTATCTAATGTGTTTATAGTTACCTTGGCATTCTTTTCAAACGACGCATTATCGAACTTCATCGATAATACTCTTTCGTCTACTCCTTTGCCGCTCATAAATATTTCACCTCCGACCAGACAGCGTCTACCAGCTCTTCAAACACCGGCTTTAGGGCTGGATTAATATAATCTACTCCTTCAACCCATCCGCCGTTTCCAGTGGCATGTCCTGTTTGTAATATTATCGCTATGTTAACGTAATTGTGTATATTAGAGTTATGAAATATCAAAGAATATTTACCTCTATTGTCGGTCTCTATTGTATAGTACCATGACTTAGACGTTAAACCGGTGTCTTTTGGTGTATACTTTTCTAAATTTTGTACACCAATTTTTCCGTATTTCTCCAGAACACTTATTTTTATAATATCTGACAACGAGTATAATAATTTTTTAGACTTTTTAAAATTACCACGACTATCTATTTTGATTATTTGTGCCATATGTTTAACCCGATGAATGTAATTTAGCTTTTCTAGCTTCGTTCAATCTAGCTCTATCTACTAACTGTGACCTAGTCAGATTTCTCTTACCTTTCGAGTTGTTATTCTTAATCTGAAAGACTTTAAGTAAACTTAACAATCTATTCAGATGCCATTTTTCACACTCTTTAGGTATACCGCACGAGAACATCATATAGTATATTAATTCTGACGTCATTGGCTCGTTTGATGAAGAACCTCCTCGTCTTAATGAGTTTTCGTCAAAGTAAGTGGCACTCATTGGGTCTTGGATGTACTCGTTTATCTCCTGTTGATTTTTCTCCGTCAATAATAAATAGGCGGAATCGTCGGTACACTTAATCGTCATACATTTTATATAGTAAAGCATCTCTTCACTAGTTTTCTTTTGTTTTGACAAAAAAGTTTTATGGTACCGACTTTCCCACCTTGAGACAGAGACAAGAGAATGTTCTAAGGTTAAACTGATTTCATTGTGATAAAGGAAAGTATTTGTTCGTTCGTCCCAATATTCCGCGGCGGGAATTTTTATTGTTAACATTCTCTTACCTCTTATGTTATATTAGTTGTTAGCCATATCTTCCTTGGCTTTTCTTACAGCGTCTGCAATATTCCTCGGAAGAATCTGGTCTACAAAGCGTGCTGCTTCATCAGCGTCCGTAAGAAGCATCATGTAATATACAGAATAAGCTTCGGACTGTCTGAACTCTTCTCTAATCTTATCAGTCTTCTCGAAACGCTTACCATCGTCAGATTTAACACCGTATGCCATCATGAGAAGTTCATCGAAAATATAAGCGATTTCCTCAATATCGTTAGAATCAACAATCCTTTTAAGGTATTCTTGATATCCACCACCACGCTTAAACTGCATCTTGGTAAGTTCAGCTTCGTTAAGATTAAAATAGAGCTTAGTCTTACAATCCAATCCGTTATAGTCTTTGTATTCGATTTCTTTAATATACATATTTGTTTACCTCCATTTTGATTTGTTTTAAATATTATTCTCCGTCAGGAGTCATAAGAGTCTTCACTTCGTCGGGAAGAGGAAGTCTGGGCGCTACGCCATCACTTCCGCTAGGCTGAGTGGGGTCTTTACCGTAAAGAATCTCTTCAAGAGCAGTAAGCTTAGTCTTGTCGCACTTGGTGGAATCAATAGTAATGCAAGACGTCGGCTTGAAACCGCTTACAGATACCGGGGTCGTAGAAAGTTCCCAAGAAAACGTATTTGCTTCGGGGGAATCACTGATAGTGGAATAAGCCCTCTCGGAGGGAGATGCCTTACATCCATAAATAAGATGCAGCTTATAACCATAATCGTTACCATCAGTATCATTACCCAAAACAGTACGGTACGAAAGACCAAACGTCTCCCTCTTCTGCTGACCGATACTTACGCCAGAAACAAGGTCTGCAGTACCGTCACATTTTTCGAATTCAGAAGGATAAGTATATGCTTCAATTGTAGCACCGAATTCTTCATTACTAATAAGATTCAAATACTTAATATCGTCAGCATAA
>ENA-UEQL01000421-UEQL01000421.1-human-gut-metagenome-genome-assembly--contig:-NODE-421-length-29912-cov-10.585688_pt1 | contig 29912 bp, 33 predicted proteins | sample MGYA00242905_ERZ507926 | MGnify/ENA primary metagenome ERZ507926 (study PRJEB26167, sample SAMN06115531) | human gut metagenome | host: Homo sapiens | place: China:Henan | collected 2015-09-09...
AAGTTGTCCGCCATCTTTGTACATTCTAGCAACAGCTTTATCAAATTTTTTCCCGAAAGTTTTGCACTCAATCAACAAATATTCAGAACCATCATCACGAGTTACGCAAATATCAAGTCTGCCCGATGTACCATGTCCTGCTGCCCAAGTTTTTTCTAAGATAATATTTTGAGGCTTGTATCCTTTTTCTAATAGTCTGTCAACACATTCCAATACAACCCAATTTTCAGCTTGTGAAAAATTCTGAGTAGTTTTGCAATCTGCACCTATTAAATGCCCATAACAAATTTGTTCTTTTGAAAAATCAACTTCAACAGAATAATTATGTTGTTGGTACTTTTTTTCATAAATCCCAACAGTATTGTCTTTAGGCATAAAGCCTAATTTTGATACAAATACCTTCTTATCCATCAGTTACTTAGTCCCATACAAAGCATACCACAAACTTTATAGGATTTCACCTTGTTACATTATTTAACAATTGGCATCAAACAGACAAATCCTTAACAATAAAAAAGAGCCCATAAGGACTCATATTTTAATAATGGTGGAACTTCACATACGGATTAACACTCCAAACTCGCAAAATCGCACCAATCTTGGAATTGATTTAAATAGAGATTATAAATTCTTCTATTCTCATTTTCTTCATCTATTATACTTTGTTGCATAACTTTATATTTTGCGATTGCATCTTTACGCATTAAATTCATTGCCTTCTTACGGGGAGCTTTATATTTACGATACTGTTCTTGTTCAAATTCTTCTACAAGTTGGTTTAAATTTGCTTTTTTATCTTTCTTTAAATCAGTAGCTATATTATCATTATCAAAATACCTATTTAGAACTTTTTTTATTAATTTTCCATAAGCAACCTTACTATCTTGTGATGGTTTTGATACATTCGCAATTTTTTCATCTGTGGATAAGATAACCGAATCAACACTCGGTTGACTAGTTAATTTTAAATTTTTATTTAGAAGCTTTTTAGGTAAATTTATTGTACTCTTTGCTTTGTTGTTAGGTAGAGAACTAACAGATTTTCCAAAACATTTATTTGAAGAATTCTGAATATATGGATTTACAGCTTGAATAATATTAAATCTTAAATTAGAAAAATGGGGTTTATTTGAGACTTTTGAAATGTAATCAACCAGTCTGTGTTAGCAAATGGGTTTAAGTTTTAGCGATTTAATACAGATTGACTGAAATTACTCAAATAGGTCTTTTATTACTCTCTTTGTCCATCAAAAATCCAATCCAAATTTGAACAAACCCTCAAAACTCAAACACACACTATATTTCAGCGACAATAAATAAAGGACGAAAATATCCTATTTGAAAGCGGAGTTTTTAACTCGGAACAAAGTCGGAAGTGTTTATCATATTTGAATAGCAGTAAAATTAGTACTCAAAATAGATTACAAAATAACAAAATTCTGCTCCAAAATTAATCGGTTTCAGTCAAGTTAAAATTTATTTTCCTCTATATTGATCTACCAAGTATTGTATATATCCATCTAAATAACACATTGCATCATATGAATCTTGATACAAATCATATATTCTTGTTTCTATTTCTATATAATTATCAAATACTTGTTCATTTTTTAGATTATTAAATTTTTCAACTCTTTTCTTTATTTTATTAATATCTACCCATTTAGGATATACTTTTTTATTATTTTTTATAAAATCCCTAATATTTGACATGTCTTTTCTACAATTTGTATTTTCATTAATTAGACGGTAAAACATATGAACCAATAAAATAAAATCTATCTTTCTGCAATCTTCGGCATCTTTCTCTTTAACAAAGCTATAGTAACTTGTTTGATATAAATAATTGTATTCTTCTAATGTTTTAATGAGATACTTAATAGAATCTTCTATACTTGCTATTTGGTTTAAAATATTTGTTTGGCAAGTTATTGCAAGATTTTTTTGTATTTCCCATTTTTGTATAATGTAATCCCAAGTTTTAAAAAAATATTTTTCATGATTAAATGGGAATGTTTCTTCAATTAAGCCTTGTCCAAAATCAATTTGTTTATCATCAACATCATTAGAAAAAACTCTGAAACTTACTGGATTTTCCCAATCTACTCGTTTTTTAGTAAGAAATAAATAATATAATATTATAGTTAACTCAATATCACTTTTTCTAATTTCATTTTCATGATATATCTTGTTTCTCTGCTTATGAGCAAATTTTAATATTTTATACTCCTCTATACTTAGTAATTTTTCTTTTTTCGCATATTTTAAAATATCTTCGTAATATTTTAACTGTTTATTACTATAATGATAAAAAGCTGGTTGATTTGCTTTTTCATTTATAAACATTTTATTTGTTAATAGATAATGTAAACGAGTTTCAATTAGATTATCAAATAATATTATTGAAAGAGCCTTTTCCGATAAATATTTTGAATTTGAACAATCCACAGCTCTATTTAATCGTATTAATAATAGGTTAGTATTTCTCATAAATTTAATTTTACACTATTATCAATATAATAATATAAATTGTAAATTCGTGTATACACAAAATGATAATAGTTTTATTTTTGTGTTAATATAGGTACTATGAGTACCGAAAGAGAAACAATTTTAAAAAGCTTTTTATTTAAAACACCAAAAGATACTGTTGTTACATCAAAGTATTTAATATCATTAGGAATTTCACATGATTTACAAAAAAGATATGAAAAAAATGGTTGGTTAAAAAGACTCTCACAAGGGGCATACACAACTTTGGACAATACAGCAAATTTAAATGGAGCTATTTATGCTTTGCAAAAACAATTGAATATGAGTATACATATAGGTGGAATAAGTGCTTTAAATACATATTATGGGATAACTCACAATATTTCGTATTCTGATAAAAATATACAGTTGTTTGGTTTTAGAGGCGAAAATTTACCTAAATGGTTTAAAACTTTATATGGCAGTACTATCAAACTAAATAGCACAACTTTTTTGCCAAAAGAGATTGGCTTAGCAGATGTTACAATAGGAGATTTTAATATCCAAGTTTCAACACTAGAAAGAGCTATTTTAGAAGTATTATATTTAGTTCCTGAAGAAATTATGATAAATGAGGCCTACCAAATTATTGAATTACTAATTTCTGTAAAGCCTAAAGAATTTCAAAAATTACTTGAAAATTGTACCTCAGTCAAAGTTAAAAGATTATTTTTGTATTTAGTAGAGCTCTCAAGTCATTCTTGGTTTAAAAAGTTGGATATATCCAAAATCAATTTAGGTAAAGGTGTGCGAGAGATAACAAAAGGTGGAAAATACGATCAAAAATACAATATTATAATAGGGGATGTAAAAGAGATTTAATGGAAGAGAAATATTTAAAACAAGTTAAATTAGTCGTAGAAGTTTTACAAATAGTAGCAACAGAAAATTGTTTTGCTCTTAAAGGTGGTACTGCCATAAATCTTTTTTATAATAAATTACCAAGACTATCTGTAGATATAGATTTAACATACATAGGATTTGAAACCCGAAACATTGCTTGTCAAAATATTAATATGGCATTAAATAGAATCACGGAAAGATTAAGAAATAAAGGTTATATTGCCAAAATACAAGGTGATAATATTGAAAAGAAAATAATTTGTGCTAATTCAGAAACTACAATTAAAATAGAACCAAATTATATTATTAGAGGCTATGTTGAAAAACCTGAAATATTAGAAGTATGTGACAAAGTAGAAGATGAATTTGGATATGCAGAAATACAGGTCATTTCTAAAAAAGAATTATATGGTGGGAAAATTTGTGCAGCATTAGACAGGCAACATCCAAGAGATTTATTTGATGTCAAAGAATTAATTAAAAAGAGTGAAATTGACGAAGAATTAATTAAAGGTTTTCTTGTAATGCTTTTAAGCCATGATAAACCATTACATGAAACTCTCAATCCAAATATTAAAAATCAAAATGAAATTTTTGAGAAACAATTTATTGGAATGACTAATAAAAACTTTACATATGAACAACATATTAAAACTTTAGAATACTTAATAAAGTTAATAAAAATCAAAATTAGTCCGTATAAACAATTATTATTAGATTTTGTATCTCTAAAATCTAATCTACAAGATTTCGGAATAGAAAATTTGGAGAATTTACCGGCAATAAAATGGAAATTGAAAAATCTTGAGAAGTTGCGAGAAAACAATTCTGTAAAATTCAAAGAGCAATATGAAAAATTGGTATCTTATTTTGAGGAGTAATAAAATGAGTAAAAATAAAGAAAAAATTTTTACAATTGAAGACATTCAAGATGCATATAGAAAATTAAAAACTCATTTTTATTATGATAATACTAATCATTTTATGAGAAGACAAATTGCAGAATTTGAAACGTCAGAAAGTTTTGAGGAACAATTACAGCAATTAGTTGAAGATTTAAATAACGAAAATAAAGATTTACTCATTGAAAAACATGCGAATAATATTAATTATTATTTGCAGCCAAAAGGATTTGAAAATAATATTTTAGAGAAAGATTGTGAAAGCCTAATTGTTACAAATAGGTATATTTCGGAAGAATATAAATTAGCAAGTTTTAATTATTTTATTAAACTTCCAATAGAGCTTCACATTGTCAATGTTTTGTGGATATTGAAACTAGGATACTTATTAGATGGAGAATATTGCCATTATTCAGATACTACAAAGAGTTATTGCTACGCAAATAGATTAGAATTAGATGAAAAAAGTGGCAGAGTATTATTAGGAAATAAATTATTTAGAACTTATGCTAACCAATATCAAAAGTGGCGAGATAATTGTATTAGTATAGCTGAAGATTTATTAGATAATCATAAAAAAGATGTTATTATTGTGTCATTAGATATCAAAAGATATTATCCATCAGCTGATTTAAATTATAGCTTAATAAACCAAGATTTAGAATTAAGATGTAAAAATAAAGATTTATTAGGTGAATTTAATAAATATTCATTTCTGACAGATATATTAGGACAAGTTAGAGATCTTTATTTTGAAAAGATAAGACCTATATGGGAAAAGGAACAAAATGAAGTTAATAAAGATACAGACAAACTTAAATCTGAACACCCTATTCCAATAGGTATGTTATCTTCAAATATTATAGCAAACTGGTATTTAAGAACTTTTGATGAAAAGGTTAATAAATATGTTAAACCTGCATTTTATGGAAGATACGTTGATGATATCCTTATTGTTCTAGAAAATCGTGGTGGATGTAGTGAACTTGCACGAGAAGATGGAAAATGCGATAAAAATTGTTGCTCCGATAAAAGGGAGTTAACTATCGATAAGATATTAAGTCAGTATTTTTGTGGGTGTAATGATAAAACCTGTTCTCATAGCGTACTCATAAAAGAACCTATTAAAAATGATAATTCTGGTGAAACTGAAAAAAGAAAAAAAGATAAATATGACTATTTTATAAAAATTAACAATAATAATCTTAGAATCCAAGGAAATAAAGTAAAGTTATTTGTATTTGACGCAAATTCAACAAAAGCAATGTTGCAAAAGTTTAAAGATACAATAAAAAAACACAGTAGTGAATTTAGATTTTTACCAGAAGAAGATAGAATTCAAGAAGATTTTGTACAAGAAACATACTCTATTGATTATAACGATACAATTAATAAGCTCAGAAGTATTGATAAATACCAACTTGATAGATTTAAAATATCATCATATTTAGCTAAACAACTAATGTTATCAAAATATTCTACTAACAAAGAATATTTCAATAAAACAAAAGAAGAACTTTTATTTGCCTTTAGTGGAAGAATGGGGTTGGAACTTTTCTTATTTTGGGATAAAGTTCTAACATATTTTATTTTAAATGATAACAGTGATGTTTTTTGTGAATTTATACAAAAGATGCTAAATAATATAAAAAGAATTACATATAAAAATAAAAATGCATTGAAAAAAATTCAAAAAGAATTAATAAATTATTTAAAAGAGTCTGTATATTTATCATTATCATTAAATCCTAATTTTATATATCAAAACAAAAATGAGAATAATGATTATATATTAAAACAAACTTTTAAAAAACTTATACAAAACGAAGAGATTAAAGAAATTTTTGAAAACACAATATTCGAAACAAAAATTACTCAATTAACTGAATCAGTGATGATAAAGCATAAATATTGCTTTATGCCAATATTAAATTATACTAAAATTAACGAAAAATACATTGATTTTACTAGTACAAATATTCTTGAGCCAGATAAAATCCAGGATTTATTGGATGGAGAAAGCAATAAAATAAAATTTAATCCTAAAAGATTTTCTTTTGATGAAATTATTTTATATGAAAATTACAAAAAAATTCTTGAATATCCACAAAATAACGAAAATCTCAATATAGATTTGAGTAATACAATTGATAATGCACGTACTAAATATATAACTCTAAATTTGACTCAATTTGAAAACTCATCAGTATATAAAAACAAGAAGCTTGGGATATCAAATTATCTAAAGAATTGTAAGAAGAATTTTCAAAATAAGGAAAACTCCAACGATAAAATAATAACTCTTAATATAGATAAAGATAATTATCCTCCCCAATTATCTAATTTTAGAATCGGATTATATAATACAAAAATTCCGGATGAATCAATCTTAGAGAACTTAAAATCACAACAAAAACTTTCCTTTAACGAATTACAGACTTACATTAAATTTTTAAACTTAGCAATTCAAAACAATAAAATAAAATGTGATATGATTGTTTTTCCTGAAGTTTGTATACCATATCAAGCCTTAGGATTATTATCTGACTTTTCAAAAAAACATAGGATCGCAATTATTTGTGGACTAAAACACATTACTATTAATAATACTGTTTTAAATTGTATAGCAACAATTTTACCATTTAGTATCGGATATTATACAGACAGTTATATCAATTTAAGACTCAAAGAATGGTACTCCCCTACAGAGATAAAGGAAATTAAAAAATCAGGTAAGGATCTACCTTATACCAAAGAAAAGCTTGCATTAACAAATAACTTATTTTGTTGGAATAATCTTTATTTTGCTATATATGATTGTTTTGAATTAGCTGATGTTAATTACAGAAGTAATTTTAAATCAGAGGTCGATATGATTATTGCTTGCGAATGGAATAGAGATATCGATTACTTTAATAATATTATAAAATCAGCTTCTAGAGATTTGCATTGTTATACAATTCAAGTTAATACATCACAATTTGGAGATAGCAAAGTTATTGCACCTAAAAAAACATCCGAAATGACTATGCTAAATATAAAAGGAGGAGAAGATAATATTCTTATTGGTCATATTAATATAGAAGAGTTACGTAATTTTCAAAGAAAAGAAACAGAATATTTAGATGAAAAAGATAAAATATTTAAACCTTTACCACCAGCATTTAATAAAAAAACAGAGAGATTAAAAGTCAAGAAATCTTAAATCATCAAACAGGTAATTCTCTAATCCCATTTCTTGTTTTATCTTATAAAAATCTTTTCGGATTTTGCGTTTCAGTGAATTCTTTTGTTGTTCACTACCTGTTAAAATGGTATTCAAAGGTTGTTTTAATGTAATCAAATTTTGAACAATCGGAAGCATATATGGATACTTCTTTTTCAAAATTTTAAAAAGTTGTAACAATTGTTTAGATGTCAAAATTTGTATTTGCCTCTTTGGTATATCAGCAATTCTTTTTACTTCAAATACACAAGTTTTATCAATATAATCCTCGATTTGAAAGTGTTTAATAATTTGGTTTAACAGGCATAGAATATTCTTAATTCTGCGTTCAGAAACCTTATTTTCTTGCATATATTTTTTGAAATTCTGAATATCTTGAACTGTTAAATCTTTCATACAAAATGTTTTGAAATATGGAATGATTTGAGCATAAATAAAAGTCTTATAAGTTTGATATGACATTGGTTTAAGTGTCTTATATTTAATTCTTAAAAACTCCTCACAAGCCTCTATTACAGTAATATCTGAATTTTTTGAAGGAATATTCATATCAATAATTTTAAATTTATCTTCTACTTTAATTATTTCAAGGTATTCAAATTTATTTCCAACCTGCTTTATGTTTTCGGATTGTTGTAAAAATTCTCTGACAGAATTTGTATCAATACCAGAAAACATAACAATATCTTCTAATGTGAAAGTTTTCAGTTTTTTGGTAACTTTTAAAATCTTATCCATTTAAAACCTCTTGTACTACTTTTTCATCAATTTGCGTTAATCCGTTTGCCTGCGCCATTTTTTCAAAGGCATCAATTGTATTTACAATTTGTCTGAAACTTTTGGCTTTGTTATGTATCATATGTACCACATCTTTTGTAATTTCAACTTCGGAGATTTCTTCTGTAATCTGCTTTATATCCAAATATTCAAATTCTGTAAAATTATAAATCTCTGAAATTCTGTCAAATAAATGATTGTGTTTCTTGAGTTTGTGTTTTGCAAGCAGCATTCCGACCAAAATTATCGGAACACCTGTTTCATCATGCAAATCTCTCAAAGTTTCTATCGCCTTAAAATCCGCAAGCAAATAGTCAATTTCATCTATTATAATCATTTGCGGACTAGTTTTTAGAGCATTAACACATTGTCTAAAAATATCAGCCGTATAAAATCTTGGTATTTCATCAATCTCTTTTGCAATTTCTTCCAATAACCATTTTGTTGTCATTTTATTTGTCGCCCTAATATAAATCGTATTAAATTGAATGGACAAATAAATTGCCGTCTTAGTTTTCCCAAGTCCTGCATTACCATAAACCAGTCCGATTTTTGAAATATTATCGGATTTATTTTTTAGGTTATGAATAAGGTTGATAAAACCTTTTACATTTTTAGTTAATACGAACTTTGATTTCATAATCTTTAAACTCCTTTGATTCTTTGTAAGAAGCAAGCCAAATTCTATCATCATTACAAGTGCAACCATGTTCCATCAGGTATTCATATCTTTCTCTGCTAGTTTTAAATAACGGTTTTACCGCAGGATTATATTTTTTCGGCTTTTCTTTTTTAATCTCAATTTTCGAGATATTCGGTGAAGGTAAATTTATATCTTCCTCTTCCTCTTCCAATTGGTACTCTAAAATTTCTAAGTCTTCAATATTCAAAAACTCTTTACATGCTTTTATTGTCTTATTCTTAAGTTGTTTTTGTTTTTGAATTTTCTGCTTGTAGTCTTCAATATTATTGATTTCTCCGGTATAATGAGCTAGCGGATGCGTTAGTGTAAATCTTTCTGCTCGGCATAAAAATTTGCCTGACATAGTATAAACATCGATATAACTCAAATCAAAAAGACTGTATTTTATTATTACTTTTTGTCTTAAGCCATATAATGCATCGTTATAATAATCCGATTTCAAAAATCTTATTCCCTGACTTGTGATAGTTTTGATTTCTTGCGCCAGCATCAGGTCATCAAGTTCTCTTGGATTTATTTCCTGTCTTTCAATACTATCAAGCATTTCTTTAATACTTTTTGTTTTATCATTCGGGCAGGGCAAGGAATTTTTATACTCAAGCCACCTGTTTATCATTTGTATTGTCTGCTGTATCGTTGGCACGAATTCCTGATGAATTTCAGAGTGAAATTTTTCATTCCTTCTTAATCTTGCTGGTTTGTTTTCTATGTTTGTTCCAATATAGCTTGGAAGCAACTTTTCAAAACTTTCCTGCATCTCTAAGAAAAATCGTTCAATAACTTTGGCTCTCGCATTATACGGATTTGCAAAAACAGTTTTTATCCCAAGTTTCTCGTAAATTCCCTTCAATCCTATCTCATCAAATTTTGCACTACCAACAAAATATTTACCGCGGAATGCTTTGCCATTATCAAGATAAACAAATTTTGGTATTTTGCCCAGATTTAATATTGCATTACGCAAAGCCGATGCAATATTCTGTGTATTTTCTTCAATCATTATTTCATACCCAACAAGTGTAGTTGATTTCCAATCCAAGAATCCGATTAACGTTGCTCGGCAGGGTTTACCTGTAAACGGATTTATTACCTGAAAATTCAATCTTTTTCCGTCAGCAACTAAAACCTCTCCGATTTCAATTTTAGAAGTATCCCTTTTAATATGCGGGATAACATCTTCTTTTAATGCTTTTTCGCCATCACGTAAAAATGTCCATTTATCAAAATAATTTGCCTTATACCAGTTAGCAAATTTTCTGAATGTCGGATGAGCCGGGATATATTCTTGCCCTTGTGTTTTTAGAACATATTGAGTTAAAGAAATTGCTTTTCCGATACTGAATTTATTCGGATGTAAAAGCAGTTTCAAAAATATTTGTTTTTCATAATCCGATAAACAAGTTCTTGAATAATCTTCATAATGATAATTTGGGATTAAAAGCTCATAATTATTACTGTTGCCTAAAATTCTCTTCCATCTTTGAAGTGTGCCGATTGAAACTTTGCCAAGTTTTGCATAAATTTCAGGATACAAAACCTGTGCGTTATATGCACTAAAAAAATCATTATCAAATAGAGTTTTATTTGATTGTTTTTTGCGTTCATTTTTCCAAAGATTTAATAAATCCAGACGTGCAAGTGCAATTACTTTTGCTTTATCGGGTTTATGGAAATCAGTAGGAATAGGGAGTAGCTTTTCAGAATAAGTTGGGAGGATTTTTGAATAATACTTTTTTTGAAGCTCCGGTTCAATGCTTGATAACAAAATTTCAAAACTTTTCCCACCTTTAACGGTTATTTCTCTGGTAATGTATTTACTCTTCGACAGTCGAATTGCTCTAGGGCTAACACGTTTGAGTTCTGCTAATTCTTTGATTGTAATATATTTTTCTTCGTTCATCGTACTAACATTCATTACTCAGAACTCGGAAGATTGGAACTATTTCCGACTTATTTTGTATCATTCAGACACACTTGATTTACTGTGAAACAGAGTTAAAATGTGTGTACACAAAGGAGTTACCCCATGAAAAAAGAATTAAGAAAACAGATTGAACTACTTGAGCGAAAAATGTCCAAGAGTCCTAATAATATAAACAACGGTGGAAGTCATTTTCTGTATCGAAGAGAAAGAATGATTAGATTTAAAATGCTCAAACAAGATATATCACAAAAAATGCTGTAAGATTCGCATTATTATATTTAGAAGGTATTATACCAACATTTCCAATAGTTCCAGCTATTGTAATATATAAATCTTTATCTGTAATTATATATTGCTTAATTTTAGCAAACACGTCCTCTGATATGTAATGAATATCATCATCAATAATAGTATTATTCTTCATATCAACTATTCTCAAGTATGGGTGGTTGGTTTTATCATTCAATAATGACCGTCCTGATGGTAACCTTTTTCCTCCTTTTATTGTTGACACATTATCAACTTTACACCATCTCCAACTGTCAGGTATCTCAAACGGTATTTCATCTTCGATACAAACTACGCTTCCGTCTGCAAACTTCTCATAATGTAACTTATCAGCACAATATAAATTTTAAAATCTTTATTATTTTAAAGCTTCAGCAACTTCTTCATCAGTAATTTTTTGCTGATTTAACAATCTGTATTCATATTTTGTAAACCATGAATTAAAATATTTAGTCATCCATAGTATTTTTATTTTAATTTTTTCATCGTTTTTGTGTTTTTTGAGCATTTCTAAAAGATTAATTTTGAATGCAACATCATCAAAAGCATTACATAAATGAAAAATATTCAAAAACAATTCATCATCCTTATCTTGCATTAAGTAATAACGACTGTATGTTTCATTAACTTTTGTTTTTACTAGAATTCTTGGAACATTTGCTACTTTTTCCTCTAAATGTACAGCTTCAACCAGAGCTTTGCCATATACAATCTTGTCATTGTGGAAAAATTCACCTTCCACTATTGCTCCACGCATTAAGTACCCATAGCGCAAAATTTCATTATAAATATTTGCTACTGTATTAAATAATGCTGCAATCTTATCCTCTCTTAGTTCGTCATTTTCTTTTAATTCAATAGCTAACAAAATATTGTCTGAGAATATTTTTATAAATATTTTTTCTTTATGTGGAAAAATCCCTCCGCCAGATTCTTCAATAGCATCCTCCATAAACATATTTAAGTGATTTAAAAAACTAAAATCATCGTCATTGCATATTTTGTTTGTTGCACCAAGTATATCAAGATATGCGATAATATGATTTGTAGTTTTATAATCCGTTGATGGAAATCTTGCCGAACCTGTCCTTGTAACCATTTTTAAATCCTTATTTTGTTTAATTGTATCAAAAATATAGTTACTATAAAGGTTACTGTAAAAGTGACTGTAAATTGTAAACAAATTTTAGTCAACGTAGGCAATGTGTTGCTATGTAAAAATTTCAATGCTTTCTTTCTGCTTTCACGCTAATGTTGTGTGTCAAAGTAGGTCGTATGGAAAAAGTCGGATTAAATATTACTCCAAAAGAGTTTAAGCAGTTAAGTAAGTGGTCAGAAAATATTTACAATACTGCCGTTGTTATAGATTATTTTGTAGCAAATCAACCGGAGATTGAAGAATGTTATAATCTTGCGCCAGTTGTTAAGCACCTGCGAAACGATGCGGATGTCTTGAATGCATTCTTTATAGACCACGAAAAAGATGCCGAAATTTAAATGCCGTTTAAAAGGTGTTTAATCGGTGTTCAAATCGTGTTCACAAATTTCCTCGTGAGTTATGCCGAGAATTCGTTCTTCAATTTCTCTTATAACATCCGGAGTTAATCCTTTTGGCTTTTCCTCTTTAGTTTTTTGTTTTTCACTTATCACTTCATCTTCATAAGATTTAACCGGCCCAATCAATTTCAGCATTTTAGTAACGGCATAATACCTTGCAGGCTCGACTTTACCGTTATTTTCCATATCCCTCTCGATAGAATTTATCAAACTTCGGGTAAAATCATATAAATCCGAATGCAAGGTCGTTTTAGTCTGAAGATATTCAGCTCTTTTGGTTTCCCAGTCATCAGACTTTTCCCATCGGCGGAGCGTTCTTTCGTTTAAATGAAGCTGCCTTGCAATATCTTCTAACGACATAAATTTTTCAGCATAAGGTTTAAAGGCATCTTGTGCCAATGTTTGTTTTATCATAGTTAACCTCGGGGTAAAAGATTTTGGCGTACACACAGGATAACTCTGTTTCGCACAAACATCAAGTTCCAAATGTGTCTGTATGATACGTTTTCTGGATTTTAAGTTGATGTTTGCTCTTGAAAGAGCGATGAATGGTGTAGCTTGAAAGGAGCATACTATGATTGAAATCGGTAAAAAATACAGATTAAAGAAGCTCAAAGGTTGGTTTGAAAAAGATAGCGAAGAGTTTACCGTTGTTTGTTTTGGAGAACACAATATTGTCGGCTGTGTCGCACCAGATGGCGAAAGATATGTATTTGATAAAGATTTTTTGATTGATCCTGAGAAACCGGACGAGATATACGCTGATATTACAATAACGAAAGGTTAAACTATGGTTGAAAAAGATTACAAGTTGTACGGGACAAAGATTTTGAATCTTAAAACACAAGAAATCGGTTTGCTGATTTGTTTATGGGAGAACAAATTCGCCGATAAAATAGTAGATTTTGCAACTTGTGTCGATAAAACTGGCAAACGGTACAACATCGAACTTGACAATATAAGAGGCTTTGAAGATGATTTTGAAAAATAAATTAACTAAAGAGACGTTGGACATTCCGTATTCAGAATTTAGGATAAAGTTTGCAAAAGAAATTCAGGATGCGTTTGAAAGTTACCGCAAAACACAATTAAATAAATACTCTTGGAAGTTCAAAGATGACAATTCTTTGGAATTTAATTTTTATTTTGAACTTCAGTGGAATTTCAATCATTTTGGAAATTCTAATTTGTATATTGAAAAGCTTTAAGTTACGTTTAATATCCTTTTTATATCTTCTTTTATGCTTTCTAAATTTTCTTTTTTACCAATGTAATCATATTGTAAATTTATTGTTTTAAAATCTATTTGATATATATCACTTTCGCCAGGGTTGTCTATATTTAGATGAAAATCTTTTTCGGGAGCTGAGGTATCCCACTTCGGGTATAAAAGTATAGCATGTTTGGCTTTGTGTAATAAACAATACGTTGAAACTTGAAATACATCAGCATTAGAAAAATCATCAGAAGATGCAAATTTCTTATACTTGGTATCTAAAATAATTTTTTCACCATCATTTTTCTCTATCAGGATATCTACAAATGTATTTCTTTTTTTGCTTGTATCTCCAACTAATAACTTTTTTCCTCTTTGTGCTGTTAACTTACATCCAAATTCCGCTTCGTGTTTTTTCATTATTTCAAAGACAAATTCTTCAAACAGTTTATTCATATCCCAAATTAGAGTAATATTTTCGAATTTATTTTTCGATAAATCGACACTTGTTTTTTCAACAAACATTTTTGCCAAGTTGAAAGGCTTTTTGAATAATTCTTGGTTACGAGATAATTTTATTTTTTGGACCTTAAACCTATCAAAACGAACTAACTTGACATCCGCATAGTAATTCATTATAAATTTTAGAGTTTTCTTGTTATAACTATCATTTGAAATATTATATAAGCAGGTAGATACAAATAAAAACAACTGATTTAAAATATTGTTTTCTGAAAATTCGTCATATTCACAATAAAATTTTGCAAGATTAGAACTATTATACCTAATATTTTCAGTAAATTTAATTTTACCTTTCAAATAATTTAGGTTATTTTCTTCTCTTACATATTTTTTAGGTGTAAAACGTTTCAAACAATCAAAAAGTGATTTTGCATATTCTCTTATTAGAATTTCAATGAACGGATTTTTTGATGTTAATAATTTTGCATCATTGCTTGTTTTTATATCTAATTTTTTTGTATAAGAAAGCATAAAAATCAGATTTTTTAAAATATTTGATTTTGTTTCTTCTTTTATTTTATCATCGTAATCTTCTTTATATTTTTTTGTGTAAATTAGTTTTGGTAGAATTTGGAAATTTGTATTTTTGTACTTTATAACCCCAACCCAAGAAGTTGTTTCTATACCACTAGGAGTAACTTTCAACGCAGAATCTAATTGTTGACATTCCAAATAATGATGCAACTTGTTTAAATCGCAATCTTTAATTTTAATATTTTTAGAGTATTCTTTGACAACAATAGGTTCAGACATTATTATACCTATTCAAATTTTTCAGATTTAAGAGCAACTTCAAAATCTTCTACTTCGTCAAATGTTTTGAATTCGTAGATATCTTCATCACAATCATTTTTTAGAGCAGAAGGAATTTCTACTTTTTTGATAAAACCTGGAACAACAAGTTTAAGTTTTTCCCAATCGCAATAAAAATATTCGTTCAATAGTGGTAAAATTTCACTGAACCAAATTGCTTTAAGCTCGTCGCTTCCTGCATTTTCATATTTTGTTTTGATAAAATAACTATGCCCGATTTGATGGTCACGATCTAACAGAATTTTAATTTTTGTATTTAAGTTTTCAAAAACATCTGCAAAATTTATTCCAAAATCAGCAACAAGTTCTCTTTTAGGCATCATTTCAACAAACTTGAAACGACGACGCAAAGCAATGTCTATTGATGCAATTGAACGATCAGAAGTATTCATTGTGCCTAAAATATATAAATTGCTTGGAACGCCAAATTTTGATTTTGTGTATGGCAATGTTACTACAAGCTCTTCATTTTGAGTTTTTGTATTTTCAAAAATTCTTTCGCCATTTGGAATAACCCTTTTATCAGATTCTATTAAGGTAATAAGTTCTCCAAAAATTTTAGAAATATTACCTCTGTTGATTTCATCAATTATTAACAAATAATTATTCTCAGGATCAGAATTTGCTTGTTGACAAATTTCTTTAAAAATTCCACGGTTATACTCGTAAGATATTGTTGCATTATCTTCATCATTATTAATGCTTGGTTTTATTCCTTCTACAAATTCTTCATAAGAATATGATTGGTGGAAAGTGATAAATTTATAAAAATCTTCGATTTTTCGTGAAGAATTTTTAGCATTTAGAAATTCTAACTGTTCTGATAAATTTTCTTCAACAAATTTTATACCAGTTTCGGTTAAATACCATTCTGAATTTTCTGTTTTATCAAAAAGATAAGGTGGATGTTTTGTTGAATTGTTTACATTTTCAGAGCTTTCAGAAGTATGTGATTGCATTTGAAACCATAAAGTCGCTTTGATTTTTTTACTTTCTTTTGTTGCAGCAAAGGCTTTAATTATTTTTTGATGTTGTAGATTTGGAACTTTATATTTATTATTTTTACCATTTCTATACATAGATAAAGCAATTGCAGAATACCAAGTCAAATCTTTTACTGCATTGTTAATTTTCTGTTCTTCATTATCGGTTTTTAACCCTGGATTCTGTCCAACTATATCAGTAATATATTGTCTTACACTATATGTCTTACCGGTTCCTGGTGGGCCGTATAGAATTTGATTTAAAGGAATATTTACTTGTAAACTATTTGAATTTTCTTCTGGTTGTTTTTTCATAAAGACATCCTCAATTTTTAAGCAAAAATCTTTATATTTTGATTGACTAATTTCAGTTAAAGTTTTTTGATTCCATTGCTTAATATCTAACACCTTAAAATCCACGTCATAAATACCATTGTGAGTCCATTCTACTTTTCTGATGCTTTTATATTCGTTTCTATTTGCATCATAAATATAGTCGGATTTAACAATTCCTCTTCCTATTAAAGCATCTTGTAACCCTTTTTTAACGTAAACGATATCGCCGACTTGCATGTCTTTTGCAAATTCCCAATTTGCCTTGCTATCATTCATCGGATATTGCGTTTTATTCTCTTCTTTTGTAATCTTATCAGCAATTTCTGCTTGAGAAGAATATTTTGTTAAATCTCCAAGATAATCCCAGCCAATAGCCATGATGCCGTCTTTGTAAAATTCATCCCATTTATAAGATTTTTCACCAGCAGAATAAAGCCAATATTTTATATTGTTAAAAAATGTATTTATATCAAATTTATTAATATATCTTTTAGGGAATGCAAAAATTTTAGAATTATTGTATTTTTTAGATACATCTTGCCCGTTTCTTGTTGTAGTTCGTATTTGGGTTGATATATCAGATTTCCAAAAAGTATTTACGTTAATATTAAATTCATCAATAAGTTGTTTGTTTGCATTAAATATTTTAACAATTACTATTTTATCTTCAAAAGCCTCTTTCTTAAAATTGGCGTTATTTTGGGGATAAAAGTAGTAATCATTGTAATTATCTTGCCTTTGTTTTGAAATCTTACAAATACTTTCTGAGATATATGCCATATTCAACTCCTTTGTCATTAGAGTATCACAAACATGGATTTGGATATATTTTGAACGGTTATAAAACAGGGTTTGAATTAATTTGGCGATTTATCCATTCCATAATTACTGAAACAAGGTATTCTTGTTCGGATGTTGATAGTTCTCTGCCTTCTGGAAATTTGTGCCATTTTTAAATACAGCCACTGCAGCAGGTTGCGGTTGCGTGTTGAGCAATGAAAACATGGGGTCCGTGCATTGGAGTTTGTTTGTCGTCATTGATTGGTCCTGCCGGAGCTACTCTATCCCGAATAAAATAGCAGGCATGAATATAAATAGTATCAAAACCCTTGCCCTTGATATATTCAAGCTCTTTTACTCGAAGTTTAAATCTACTCCTAAATTTTGATTTTGCAAGTCTGTCTAAAATATCCATATCCGTTAAGTCAAAATTCTTTTATAAATTTCTATAATCGCATCATTAATATCAATAAAAATAACTTTTTCAAGGCAATTATTCTGTGAAGCAAACTCTTGAACTGTTTTAGTAGCAATTTGGCAAGCAGCTTCTAACGGAAAACTATAAACACCGCAAGATATTGCAGGAAAAGCTATTGTTTTAATATTGTTTTCTTTTGCTAGAGTTAAAGCAGTTTCATAACACGATTTTAAAAGTTCTCTTTCGTTTTTATTTCCGCCACGCCAAACAGGTCCGACTGTGTGGATTACATATTTTGCCGGTAAATTATATCCTTTAGTAATTTTAGATTGACCAGTTTTACAACCATTAAGAGTCCTGCATTCTTCCAATAGCTCATATCCTGCTGCACGATGAATTGCTCCATCTACTCCGCCACCACCAAGCAAAGAAGTATTTGCAGCATTTACTATCGCATCAACTTCTAACTTTGTTATATCTCCTTTTAAAACTTCTATCTTTGTCATATGCATTCCACCTTCAACATCAATTATAGCACACATTTTCACTTTTGACTTCTGTGTGTGAAATCTTGATTATTTTAAAAACTCAGTTTGGTATATCGAAAAATGCAAATTAATTTTCCACCAAATTAGCCCAATGCCCTTTATTTAGGTTTCCATACAAAATTTCTGCTAATCTTGTCAATTTATAAATGTGGTCATCTTTTTTACTTAACTTTTTTGACAAGTCACATTCATAGTGACTCGAACATTTTGAACAATCATAATTTACTAATGAACAATCTTGATTATATTTTGTAAAATATCCATATTTTGCTACAAAAATTCTTCTTGCCCAAATGAGATTTTTTCTTAATACTTGAATTGGTCGAATATAACCATTTAAGTATCTGTCAAACTCTTTTATAAAAAGGTTATCATCCAGTATAGTTAAACATAAGCGTTTTGAAAAACCACGCTTGCAAACATATTTTGGACATGGTATTTCTACTTTGACATTCTTGACAATTGTTCTAATATCAAAATCCCATTTTCTGGATTCATAATCTTTAATCATTCTCCTAAAATAATGCAAATAATCAATTTTACCGAAATTATTAAAAACTGTATGTCTAAGTGATGAAACCATTTAAACCTCCTTTTTACAATAATTGGACAAGCCCGTTTACAATCTACAAGCTTAATTTACCCCTTTTTATGATTTTATAAAAAGCAGTTTTATTTTGAACACCATTTAAACACTTTTTAAACGACTTTTAAACACCATTTAAAATTTCGCCAAAATTTTGAAATACTTCCGGCTTGGATGTCAAACTCGGGATACTTTATCTCAAAATCCCTGACACATTGCAAATGTAATCTAAAGTAATTTTTATAAATTTCGGCAATGTATGGTTTAGGAGACTCGAACTCCTGACTTTAATTATTCAATTGTCATACACAATTTAACTCTATATTGAAGTAATATCAATATTTCTTAGTTACTTTGTATCATTTCAACACAGTCATTTATTGAGTAAACAATCTAATAATTAAGGTTAACAAATTAAGTCCACCAATTAGTATGCCATTGTTTTAACAGTTTCCAAAACTTATCATAATGTTTTTGTTCAAAACGCATAAACTCTTTAAATTGTTCTTCACCGCATTCTTTGTCAATAAATTCTATTTAAAAAATTAAGATATAAAAAGAATAAGGAAAATAAAGAAAAACTTGCTCCAAAATATAATGAAATTCAGGATATTGAATACAAATTAGAAATAAGCGGTAAAAGTTTTTGTATAAATGAACTACAAGCTCGTGTCCTTGACTATTATCTGGAACATCTGGATTTTTCTGATTATAAAGAATTTGCAAATAAACTTGGTATTAGTAAAACTCGTTTTATTAGGGGAATTTGTTGTATTAATAATTTAACAGGCATTTTTAAAATTAAGAAAATAAGTGAAAATGGAATTGTTTTAAATGACTTGCTAGGCAAAGATTTACATTGCAAAATTTTAAAATCTTCCGACTAGCATGTCAAACTCGTGATACTTTCTGTCAAACTCCCTGATACACAACAATAATATGCACGATTTTATCGCTAGGCTTCCAACTTACATGTCAAACTTGCGATACTTTATGTCAAACTCTCTGATACACAGCATCTATATGTTCTAATCTAACATACTTTTTCGGATTTCATTAAAATTTGTGATGGTCTCGTATAGGTTGAGAGATTGGAACTCTCGACCTTATTATTTAATTGTCATTCACAATTTAACTCTGTTTTAGGCATCTTTCAAGTGTTTAAAGCAATGATTTATCCCTTTTGTATCATTCGGACACATATTTTTTCAAATAATTTGATAAATCGCATTTTCTTTTTATGGCATTATAAGCCATTCGTCTTATTTTGCCTGTCACAGGATAATCAGTAAATGCTCTATCGTGCAAACCTCCTATTGCCCATAAAATTCCGACGTAACCGTTTGCTGATGGTGCATCATAAGCATATTTATCGTTCAAATATATTGCAATTTTAAGAGCAACATCCGCTGAAATTGTCCATTCCAATATCTTTTTAGCCCAATACATCCTTAAATATCCATGAATAATCCCATCTCGCATTAGCTGATTTTGTATCGCATTCCACAATTTATCATGAGTTTTTGCTGACTCCAATTCTTCCATTGTATAAATATACGGTCTAAAATCTTCTCTATGACTCTCTAAAGAATTTTTTGCCCAACTCGGGATACCCTTTAAACTCTTAAACTGTTTATTATACAAACAAAAGTTATCTGCAAGTTCTTTCCTTACAATAAGTTCTTCTAAAAACGCCTCTTTGTTTTCTGCTGAAGCCCTCGACTTTATAACCTCAATAGCAATTCTTTGACTTGAAATAAAACCCAAATTCAAATATTTTGACAAACCTGATAAAACATTTTTTGAAGGATTATTTTTAAATTGTGCATAATATGGTAATTTATTTTTTATAAAATCTTCCAATACAAAATCCGCTTCTACTTTTTCATCTCCAAAAGCTTTAAATTCAGTTAAAAATGGGTAAATATTGTGATATATTTTCGCTCTTATAGTTGCAGCAGAGTATTCTTGCTTATCTGAAACATACCTTGCAGGGACGATATTATGTCCGTCTATTTCAATTACTTTAAAATCGACATTTTTTAGCCAAGCACGATTTAAAATCGGATTAAAATCAATAATTAAAAGTGCCGGAGTTATTGTTTTTATAATTACTTGCGGAGTTGTATCAATAATTTCAAAATCTAAATTTAACTTAGAAAAATTTTGTTGTGCTTGTGCAATTTGTCTATCTATAAATTCTTGTTTTGATACATATTCGCAATGAATTTTCGGATGAATAACTTTAAGCGACAAGTTTAATTCTTTACTTTTTTGTAAGGCAAATTGCAGTGCAAAATTGTCTTTTACCCTGATTTCTCTTTCGCAAAGGTATACAATATCACCTTTTTGAATTGGTTTATTGTTAAAATCAAAAATACGTACAGGATTTACAAAATTTTCAACTTCAAAATTCTGCGGAATATAATTCAGCAATGTATTTTTTACTATCCTAGGCATTTAATACAAGATATCCTATATTAAGATACGTTGCAAAAAGTATCCACACCAAATACGGAATCAAGATTAGACATGAGATTTTTGAAACTTTATAAAAAGATTTAATGGTTAAAATCACAAAAATATCAAGCAAAATAATCACAATCAAAGCCAAAACAATATTTTGTAGATAGAAAAACGCTGGAGTCCACAAAAGATTAAGGAATAGCTGGGTGATAAAATAAATGTAGCCCGATTTTTTATTTTGTGCCGGTTTAAAAAGGTATAATAACAAAGCTACAAGCATTGAAAAATAAAGTATTGACCAAACAGTCGGAAAAATCCAATCAGGTGGTGCTAACGGTGGTTTTGTCAAATTGTAATACCAAACAGATTTAAACATAGAATAATCTTAAATAACAATTACTGATAAATAATCCGATAATTGGATAAACTTTCAGACGAAGGCGGTAAAAGGGGAAATTTTTAATCTTAACTTCCGATTAAAATGTCAAACTTGGGATACTTTATGTCAAACTCCCTGATACAAAACAAAAAATTTGGTTGACGAAACATATACATACTCCTAACATCATTAATACGAAAAAAGAGCCTCAATCGGCTCTTGATTTTAAATGGTGGAGCATTTTCAGCCAAAAACGAACTTTCTGCTTTAGAAATTAAATCAGAAGAAATTTCAACCGGAGTATTTTGGGTATTAAATACAATGGTCATTTTGTCATCATATAAGTATATTTTATTGATTAAAACAGCGATTAAGGCTTTTTGATATTTTAAATCTTCAATATTACCATTTCTTATATTTGTTAAGAAAAATTTGATTTCAGAGTATTCAATAGGTAATGCTCGCATTGTTTCAACATCAATTTCTTTTTGTATAATTTTAGAATTATTATCTAATTTTTCTATTTCTTCAAAAATTATTCTTCTAATTGTATCACTTGCACCGTCTTTTAATGATTTTAACAGGTTTTGTTTTTCAACATTGCACTTTTTTAACTTATGTCTTAATATTCTTACTTTTTCAGTATCTTTTTCCTGTTTGATTAAAAACATAACTTTATTTGCTATTTTTTCAATGTTTTCATCTGTCAAAACTTTTCTGCACTCTGTTAATACAAGATTTTCGATATATGCTTTTTGTACACTTTTCTTTTTACAAATTTTCTTTTTAACCCCATTACATGTATAATAACAATGTTTCTTACCTGTTTTAGATGTTCCAGATACTCCAACCATCATATTTTTACAATGTCCGCAAAATAATTTAGTAGTCAAAATATAATCTTCATAAGCCTTTGTAGTTGCAGGAGCTTTTCTTGCTTTATTCATTCGTCTTTGCACCATTTCAAAAATATCGAATGAAACAATTTGAGGAAATACGTCTTTTTCTAGTTCATTACCCTTATAAACATAAGAGCCTATGTATTTTTTATTTTGCAATAGTTTATTTAAAGAATTTTTATTAAAATTACCACCTATACTTGTTTTATAATTATTTGCATTTAAATATTTTACTATTTCGGCAACATTTATATCTTTTGCATACATTTCAAAAATTTGTTTTACTATAGGAGCAGTATCATCATCAATTACATATTTTTTAGTATTTTTATCAACCTTAAACCCAAGAGGACATCTGCCCCCTAAAGTTTGCCGTTTATCTACACTTACATTCATTCCACGTCTTATTTTTTGGGATAAATCAACAGAGTAAAATTCAGCAAATCCCTCAAGCATTGACTCTAACAATACGCCAGGTGCGTCATCTGAAATTGGCTCTCTTGCAGAAATAACCCTTACGCCGTTTAATTTTAATTTTCTTTTGTTTATTGCACTATCATAACGATTACGTGCAAACCTATCTAATTGATAAACTAAAACAGCCTCAAATTGCTTTTTATTGCTATCCTCAAGCATTTGTTGAAATTGTTGCCTGTTATCGTTTGTTCCTGTTGTTGCTCTATCTATATATTCTTGAATAACAGTCATATTATTACGTTCTGCGTATTCGTAGCAGACTTTTAACTGACCCTCTATTGATTGTTCTGTCTGTGAATGGCTTGAAAATCTTGCATAAATAACAATATTCATTACTCGTTTTCCTTTGTGTTATTATCTTTTTCTATTTCCGCTTTCATGCCAGTAATATTTTCCATTATTTTTGAAAGATATATTTTAGGAATTTCAGAGGCATTAAATTTAAAAGACGAACAAAAATTTTGATAATTAGAGGTAATATCAATAACTTTAGTGGTTTCTACTATATCACTAGACGGATTGTTTATATTAAATACAAAAGTAAAATTATCGTAAAATAAATATTTACGCATGTTTTCAAGAAAATCACTATTGTCCATATTTTCAATAATATAATTCAATGCCAGCAATTTATTTCTTTTTACCAATATTATTCCTGGTCTACTTTTATATGTTTTTAAAACATCAATAGCTTTTTCTGATAAGCATATTTTTGACTGGATTTCTTGATTTTCCAATTCTTTACAAACATCTTGACCTAGCCAATAGTTATAAGAACCTCCAAACTCATTTATATATGCTTTTATGACTTCATAAGATGGTTCTTGAGTTCCTTTTTCTATCTTTTGAATAGTAGAATGGCTGCCAATATCAAGAATTTTTGCCAATTCCCGATAACTCAATGCACTATCAGATTTGTATAATTCTCTACTCTTTTGCTTTCTTGCATCTGCAAAGCGTTTACTTATAAGTGCTATTTCGGATTTGCTAAAACTTTCTTTTTTCTTTTTGCTCATTTTTATTCCCTTGTTGCTTATTAAATTACAAAAAATTCTTCCGGTGTTTAATTGTTGTTTCATACTCGCCAACTCATTGCATAAAGGTTTTCTAACTATTATGATTATAAAACAACAACATCAGCAAATTATGTTTATAAATTAACACTAAATTTTTATGTTGTCAATAACAAATAGGAGGTATAAATGACACCAAACAAAGACATTAAAGAATTAGCCAAATCAAAAAGGGTTAAACTTTGGCAAATTGCTAATAAACTGGGAATTTGTGATGGGAATTTCAGCAGGAAATTAAGATACGAATTACCTTTATATGAAAAACGGCAAATTCTAAATATTATAGAAAATTTAAGCATAGAGAAGTAATAAAGTGTTTGCTATTAGCCAAAATCAAGCAAAAGAGATTGCTCTCTTAATATATTCGGATATTCAGTCCTATATCGATACTCATAGGGCTGAATATGAGTTGTTTTTGGTTAGTGAAGCACATAAAACTAGAAAGGAAACAAGCAATGATAATACAAAATTTCACAAAAAATGATTTTAAAAAAAGTGGTATATCAGATTTAACCCTAAATGAATATATAAAAAATGGTTATTTAATAGACATGCCTGATTATTGGAAATTAAAATATCCTGAATTATATGACAATAAACCTACTGATTATTACAATATGAGGATGAAAAATCCTATTGAAGATAAAAAATATATAAAACCAAAAGAGTTATGTTCAAAATTATTTAGACCGCTTGCATTAAGCCCAAATATTATAAGTAATAGGAATGAATATATAATTATTACAGAGGGGGAAAAGAAAGCAATAAAAGCCGTTCAAGAGGGTTTTAATTGCCTTGCTCTTTCAGGTGTGTGGGCTTGGAAAAAGACACCTAAAGATTATGAAACTGAAACTAATGCAGATATTATACCTGATATAGCAAATTTAGATTTAAAAAATAAAACTATTTATTTATGTTATGACAATGACATGTGGTCTAAACACCAAGTAAAACAAGCATTATATCATTTTTCAGCCTATTTAATTGCAGAGAAAAAAGCTATCGTAAAAATAATAAAGTTACCTGAAAATGATGATAAAATTGGACTTGATGACTATTTAATAAAATACGATAAAAATAAATTTCAAAATTTACTAAATAATGCCGAAGTACTCAATTTAGGCAAAATTCAAAATATATTATCTGACAAAATTGATATAAATATGAATTTTCCTATTGATATTTTTCCTGAAAATATAACAAATCTTATAATTGATTTACATAAAAGGCTTGACGCTCCATTAGAGTATATTGGTTGTGTATTTATAGTAATTGTAAGCATGTTAATGGATTATAGATTTTATATAAATGCAAATCCGGCAAGTAACTTTATAGAACACCCTATTTTGTGGCTTGCATTAGTTGGTAAACCATCACAAAAAAAGACCCCATGCTTGAAAATAGGCAAAAAAATTTTGGATAATTTTGAGGCAATGCTACTTGAAAAATATGAAATAGAATTAGAACAATATAAAAAAGATTATATTAAATATAAAGTGGAATTAGAGGCATACAAACAGTTTATAAAACAAGGAAAGAATGCAGAAATACCAAATGAGCCAAGAAAACCTTTAAAACCTCGTATTACAACACAAAATGCAACAGTAGAGGCTTTATGTATGGCGATTAATTCCAATAAAGATATTATGCTGGGAATTGGAATTTTTACTGACGAATTAGCCCATCTGTTTAAAAGTTTTAATCAATATAAAAGTACAGGAGGAAATGATAAAGAATATTTTTTACAGGCATGGAATAAGGATAGACAAAACATAATAAGAAAAGGGTCTGATGAAGATTTTATAGTTGAAGCAAGTCATAATATTATTGGTGGTATTCAGCCAAAAGTTCTTGATGAAACATTATTTAAAAAGGGCATAGAGAGTACAGACGGAATGATTGAACGCTGGTTATTTTGTTGTACAGATTATGAAGAAACAGGAATATTACCGGATTTTAAAGAACAATATGATATTTCAGCACTAAAAAATTGTTGTGAAAAAATTTTTAAATATAAAATTAACAACATTCCTAAAGAGTATAAGTTTGAAGAAAAGGCACTTATTCAATTTAAAACATTTTTTAAAACAATGTCTAATAATAAAAAATCTAATAATATTTCTGATTTAATGGCTAGTTATATGTCAAAACAAATAAGTTATGTAGCAAGATTTTCATTAGTTTTACATTGTATTGGCAATATAGAAAAAGATGAAATCTCTATAAATACACTTAATAATGCAATAAAATTGAGTAAGTATTTTATTTATTGTTTTCATAAACTTTCGAATGAAAGAATTACTATAAATCCGCTTGAAAATTATACTTTAGAGCTGTTAAGAATAAAAAATATAAAAACTATTTCCCCTACTGAACTATATAAGAAAAATATTAGTCGTTTTAAATCGCATGAAATGGCGAAAATAACGCTTGAAAATCTTGCAAGTAAAGGTTATGGAAGAATTTGCAGAAGCGGTACAAGAGGTTATAAATTTATTTTTTATGAATAAATATACTTTTTATACCTTTTAAAAATAGAAACTTGTAATAACAAACAATTTAACAAGGTACATATAAAACGCTATTACTACTTTATAAGCCTTTAGGAAAGCAAAATGATTAACGATATTTTAGATAAATTTGATGAAATAATAAAAAATACACCTAAAATAATATCAGAAGTTCATACAAGTATTATAAAAGACTATGTTGTTATAAATCGTTATGAAATCGATATAAAAAAACGACTTTTACTCATAGGGAATAATAAATACAATATTCCTAATTTCTTCAATATAAATAATGCTATTAAAGGTGATTATAAGACTTTAGATTATATATTTACATATTTGGGACTTAATACTAGTAATTATCTTAAAAAGGAGCATAAAAGTATCAATAATTCCAAGGATAAACTTTTATAAAAACCTATCCACATAAGGAATAAAGGCATAAAAGGTTCAAAAAGTATAAAATGGAGGTAAAACAAAATGCCAAAATCAGACGGCTATAAAAATCTAATTCCGGCAAATAAACGAAGCAAGGACGAAGCTAGGAAGTTAGGACAAAAAGGTGGAATAAAATCAGGGGAGGTGCGTAGAATGCGTAAGACTTTAAAAGAACATTTGCTACTATTGCTTTCAGAAAAAAGCGTACAGGAAGATATTTGTATAGCGATTATTGATAAGGCTTTAGAGGGTGATACAAAAGCATTTCAAATAATAAGAGATACAATCGGCGAAAAACCAATAGAAAATTTATGCGTATCAAGTGTCAATATGAATTTACAAAAATCTTATGACGAAGTAAAAGCACTAATAGAAGTAGAAAGACAAAAACTGATTGAAGAAAACGGGCATAAGATACCCCTAATTGAATATGATGAGGATTAACCCCTCCCCCCTACCCTCTAAAAAGTAGGAAAATTAAGCCTCCATATACGGATAGTACCCTAGAAAAATTTTTTGATTTTTACATAATTTACATGCCAGTATTGTCATAGTTGTAATTATATTCTAACCACACATACATTTGATTTTTGCAAATTAACCATTCGTGAGAACTTGCATTTATAAATTCTTCTATAAGATTTTCAAGCCATTTCTTAAATTTATTTTCGGTTACCATTCTGCTATTGGTACAAAAAGATTTAACTTTAGAAATTGGTATTTTCTTAATATTATGTTCTTCTTGATACTGTTGTACAAAAAATACTATTTCTTGATAAATACTAGAATTATTCTTTATACCCATTAACGCACGCTTTTCAGGGGTAATTATTTCTGATATTTTTTGTGCGAACCACGAAGGAGCAGGGGGACGATTTGATGAATATTGTGTTATTAACAACTTGTATAACTTATCATAATCATATATTTCGCCATTTTCATCAGTAAAAATTTCTTGATAAGCTTTTATATAGCCGTTTGATAAACTTGGATACAACTCTTTTACAGCATTTATAAATTTTTCTAATTTAGTTGCAGGCATGATGTCAATTTTAATAGGCTCTATATGCTCATGTGTTTTATTATTTTCTTTTTGTAAATATGTTTCAACAAGCTTCTCTATTGATTTATCATAAATATTAATATCAAAAAGGCTTATTGCATGTTCTATTTCCTCATCTGAATATTCTAAACTTAATTTTTGTTTCAATAAATCCAATAATGTATTTTGAGTTATTTTGCTTTTTATTTCATTAACATTTTTAATAAATTTATTTTTAGCATATATAAATTCTTTAATTTTTTCTTTATTAAAATTCTTTTTGCTAAATAATTCTACAAATTTTATTCCATCGGGGTTATTTGCAGTAAACTCAATTTCTATTTTTATCTGTTCATTATCATTTTTATTATACTCATAATCTATTATATAAATTTTGTCTGATATTAATATCCCAATGTCATTATGTAGCAATTTTAGATAACTTAATAATTGTTTTTCTCCACAATATGATATATTGTGCTTTTTTAATTCCACTATAAATAAATCATTTTCATTATTACGAATTATAATATCTGTTATAATTCTTTCTGATGAACCTATTTGCATACTTCTAAAACTGTCTATATCACCATCTAAACGGCTATATCCAAGCAATTCTGCAAATATATTTTCCCACAGACATTGTATTTTCTTTTCCGGTGAACTTATGTACAAATTACTACATTCAACTATTTTATTCCATATTTTATCAGACATAATTTTTTCCACATTAGTTATTGTTAAATAATGCTTTTATTTCTTCATTTTTTGTTTTGGTAACTAATTTCTTTGTCGTTTCGTTTGGTATTGCTCCTGCATTTAATAGCATTTTAACTATTTCAGGTTGTTTCTTTTTTATTGCTGAATTTAACGGATTTTTCCCTTTTGCAACTTGATTTACATTAACTCCATTGTCTATTAATATTTGAACTGCATTAGGGTTTTTCCTGTATATTGCAAAAGTTAAATAGGAATGGTCAATAACTACTTTATTAGGATTAAAGCCATTTTTAAATAAAAAATCTAAAGCTTTATCTTGCTTTTTCCATATCGCAATAAGTGGTAAATTATCACCACAAGATGTTATATCAAGCCCTGCTTTTACTTCTAAATCCATAATTTCAACTTCCCCATTCATTACGGCATAATTAAAACCACCTCTTTCAGGTTCTACTAAACTCCAATTAACAGGTGTACAACCATATAACCAGCCTCTTTCATGTAATTCTTGTTTATAGTTATTAGCTTCCATCGCAATTACTGATGATATACAAGATATTAAAATAGCTATTATTATGTATCTTTTCATTTAATTATTCTCCATATACTTCAACAGTAGTTTTTCCAATACCTAAAATCATTTTTGTATGAACATCAACATGATGTATTTTAGTAATTTTACCTCGTTTAGCTGCGTTTTGTATTCCGGCATGTCCTGTATCAACTAAACCAAAACAATGAAATATTTGACATTTTCCACATTTTAGATTTTTTACATTATCTACTTCCATATTAGTTGCTAACATAGGAGTAATGGTATCTTGGTAGAATATTCCTGCATTTGCAGGATTTGAATTGATAATTAAACATAATACACACAAAATAAAAATCTTTTTCATAATTAACCTTTCTTAAAACCTTTAGATTATTTGATTTTAATTGTTTATTACCTAA
>ENA-UEQL01000422-UEQL01000422.1-human-gut-metagenome-genome-assembly--contig:-NODE-422-length-29896-cov-7.646836_pt1 | contig 29896 bp, 27 predicted proteins | sample MGYA00242905_ERZ507926 | MGnify/ENA primary metagenome ERZ507926 (study PRJEB26167, sample SAMN06115531) | human gut metagenome | host: Homo sapiens | place: China:Henan | collected 2015-09-09 | study...
GGAGAGCAGGATGCCGATATCGAACAGCCGAAAGAGCCGGAACAACCGGAAGAGCCCGCTCCGGCAGGCGTGACGAAAGATACGGTGGTAAGCAATTATATGGGCGGCCACCGGTGGCATTATTATTCTTTTGCTAAGGGAGAGCTTGTTGATATGACAGACGAGGAAGCTGCTGAAAGTTTGGAGTGGGATATCGCTTTTGACCGGAATTATATCCGGACGAACAGCGGGGAAGGTTGCAAAGGTAATGGCGGAGCCTTGGACATGAATAAGACGGAGTTCGACGATGTGCCCAATCTGCCGACCAGCGGGTATGAGAAGGATAAAACAGCTACCATACAGAATAGTCCGATGTCTTCGCAGAAAGAGATAGAAACAGCCATCAATCCGGCTTTTGTATGCCATGAGGTGGAAGGAACGTGGTTTTATGTAGCAGGTATGGGAGGGGGATATGAGTACAATAACAATGTATTCGGTATCCTGTGTGCCGACGGAACAACGAAAGCAAAACTGATTATGCGTTCTTACGGAAGTAGTCAGATTATTTTTGAATTTGTTTATCCTGCACGTTAAAGTGGTTATTAGATAGTAGTATGATTAGTCCCCGGTAGAGATGATTTATCGGGGATACTCTTAATTTATAAATGTAGTGTGTTATGAGTTTAAAGTCAGGGATATATAAGCATCGTAGAACGGTGCGGCGGGTGGTTGCCGGGGTTGTCGTATTGTGTTGTTTGTGGTCGGTTTATATCCGCTATGTTTCGCCGACACGGGTGGCTCTGGTTAATTTCCCCGCTTATCAGGCATCGAGTATTGCGTTGGCGAACGAAAGCCGGTGGGTACGGGTGGATGTGCTGACAGTAGAGGAGGCCGCAAAAATAGGCCGCTATGATGTAGCTTTGTTTTTCGGACCGGGGTTGCGGCTGAATGGTGATCAGGCGGCGGATATTGAGGCGGCGGGAGCTAAGGGAACGGCGGTTTATACACTGATTTTTCCATCGGGAGTTATTGCAAACCATCATGTAGATAGTTTACAGCAGGAGTTGATCGGTGATTATTACGGGAATGGAAATAAAACGAATTATAAGAATTTACTGGGTTTCTGCCGGACGGCATTGGACCGGCGGAAGTGGTTTGCGCCGGCAGTAGACAGACCGGTGCATTTGCCTTCTGATTATTACTGGCATTTGGGTGAGGAAAATTTTTTCACGGACTTGAACGGGTACAAGAGCTATTGTCGCGAGCATGGTTTTTACAAGGAAGGAGCGCCTTCCGTAGCTCTTGTTTCCGGGATGACTTCACCTTTGAGCGGTAACCGGGCAAATGTAGATACCTTGATTCGCCGTTTGGAGCGTGCCGGAATGAACGTTTATCCGATTCATGCGGCGCGGAAACGGTTGGAAATGTTGAAAGAAGTATCACCGGATGCCGTGATTTATTTGCCGATGGGACGTTTGGGAGGCGATCGGGCAGTGAAGTGGCTTGAGGAGCGGAATATCCCTTTGTTTTGTCCATTGACTTTGCTGCGGGCTGGGAAAAAAGCTCATCCTGGGGGACGCGCTGGCAGGGGCATACCGCTATCTCCGCGCGCTTCTGGCTTATCAGCCGACGGCGGGCGGCGCGTGGCTGACGGTGCTGTGCTTCACGCTCCATCTCTACTTCGATTTTTCGGGGTACACCGACATGGCTATCGGCGTGGGGCGGATGTTCGGCTTCCGCTTTCCGGAAAACTTCGATTATCCCTTCCTTGCCCGGAGCATCACCGACTTCTGGCGGCGGTGGCACCTGTCGCTCTCGCGCTGGTTCCGGGATTACGTCTATATTCCGCTGGGCGGGAACCGGAAGGGGAGGCTCCGGCAGTGCGTCAACCTTGCGGCGGTCTGGCTTCTGACCGGCGTGTGGCACGGGACGGGGGTGAATTTTCTGCTTTGGGGCGCATATTTCTGCGTCATTCTGATCTGCGAGCATCTGTTCCTGCGCCGCGTGCTGGAGCGTCTGCCGGGCTGGATTGCGCACCTGTACACGCTGGTTCTGGTGCTGGTCAGCTTTCTGATCTTCTCCTACAGCGACCCCGGTGCCGGGTGGACCTGCTTTCTGGCGCTGTTCGGCGTGGGGACGGTCGGCGGCACTGCGGCGGTGCTGTCCTGGCAGGCGTTGCGGATGCTTCCGCTCCTGGCGCTTGCCGTCATCGGCTCCACACCGCTGCCGCGCCGCCTGTGGGGGGCGGTTTGCTACCGTGTTCCCGCCGCGCTTCCGGTCGGCTCGCTGGCACTGCTTGTTTTGTGCGTGGCGTATCTGCTGGATTCGTCCTTTTTACCGTTTGCGTATCTCAATTTCTGACAGAGAGAAAAAAGGGGAGGGAAGTATGAAGGGTTCCATGACGTTTTGTGCGGTGGTGTTTTGCCTGTGCCTGTTCGGGATGGCGATCCTTTTTTGGGTACTGCCGAAAAAGGATTTTTCCGAGGTGGAAAAGCGCGCTTTGCAGCCGCTTCCGAAGCCGGATGCCGCATCCCTGCTCTCCGGGGATTACCGGGCACGGCTGGACGCGTTTTACGCCGATCAGTTCCCCCTGCGGGAGAGGCTGGTCAGTCTGAAGGCGCGCGCCGAAATTCTGCAGGGGAAGGAGGAGAACAACGGAATTCTCCTGGGACGGGGCGGGCGGCTCGGACGGCGGCGGTTCGATATGCTGACGCCGCAGGGCACGCAGGCGGGGGTGGATTTTGCCTCGCCGGAGCAGGTCGCGGCGGCGTGTGACGGGATCCTGCGGGCAAAGGCGGGACTGCGCGTTCCGTTCGCCGTATTGCTCCCCGGACGGAACGTGGACGTCTGCCCGGATGCCTTCTCCTATCCCGCCGATTTTTCGGACGCGCTGACGGAGAACATCCGGTCGCGCCTGGCGGGGAAGGTTGCGTTTGCGGATACGGTGCCGCTGTTCCGCTCCGGCGGGGACGCGCTGTATTACCGGACCGACCACCATTGGACGACCGCCGGGGCGTATCTCGGCTACCGGGCGGCTATGGAGGCACTGGGGCGGGAGGACGCGGTGATTCCTGTGGAGGGTTTCCGGCGGGAGACGGTTTCCGAGCGCTTTCGCGGCACGCTTTGGGCGGCGGGCGGGATGCACTGGGTCGCCCCGGACCGCGTGGAAATCTGGTACCGCGGCAATGAGGCGGACTTTGCGGTGACGGCGGACGGAAAGGCTTTGGACGGCTTCTACAGCCTCTCCCGCCTGTCCGGCATCGACCATTACGCGCTCTTTCTGGACGGTACGCATGACGTGGTGACCGTCCGGAACACGACCGTGGACGCCCGCCCGACCCTGCTGATCCTGCGGGACAGCTTTGCTTCCTCCATGGCACCGTTCCTGGCACAGCATTATGACCTGGTGCTCCTGAACCTGTCCTCCACCCGCCGGGATTTCACCGACCTTTCCGCGCTTGCCGACACGTACCAAGCCGATGCTGTGCTGCTGGTTTATTCGGTTGAAAATCTGATCACCGCCAATAAACTGCCGCGGCTGCGGTGAGGGGGCGAACGCAACCACCGAAGGCTTCTCTGCGCAGAGAACGCCCGCGCCCCCGCACGATGGGCATCCATCGGGCGGGGGCGCGGGTTCTGTATTTTACGGGATGCGGTCGGCGACCGTGGCGCCGCAGAGAATTTCGCGCTCGCAGAAGGGGCGTTTTTCTTTGCCGATGAGCTGGTAGCGCTCATGTCCCTTGCCCGCAAGCACCAGAATGTCATCCGGACGCAGGAGCCCTGCGGCAGTGCGGATGGCTTCGGCGCGGTCGGGGATCTCCAGGTGCGGGGTCGGATAGCCTTCCATCCCGGCGGCAATGTCGCGGATGATCGCGGCAGGATCCTCGGTTCCGGGGTTGTCCGAGGTCAGCACGGCAAGGTCGGCAAGCTCGGCGGCAACCGCACCCAGCTCCCGCCGGCGCAGCTTCGTCCGCTCTCCCACCGAGCCGAACAGCACGATCAGCCGTCCCCTGCAGGATGCCCGCAGTTCCGTGAGCAGGCGCCGCAGACTGACGCCGTTGTGCGCGTAATCGATCACGCCCAGTGCGCCGCTTGGGAGTCCGACGGTCTCCGAGCGTCCGGAAATCCGCACGTCCGGGAGCGTTTTTGCCGCCGCCGTTGGCGCAATGCCGAACCGTGCGGCGGCACAGGCGATGGCAAGCAGGGCGTTGGAGACGTTTTCGTCACCGATGAGCGGGAGCCGACAGGGGACCGGCGCGGCGCCGTTTTCCTGCAGGAGAAAGGAACAGCCGAGCGTTTGCGCGTCACGGAAGCGGACGATTTCCCGTGCCGTGAAGTCCGCATCCGTGTGCATCGAGCAGGTCAGGCGGACCGGCGCGCGGGTGTCGGCAAGGAGCGTTGCCGCAAAGGGATCGTCGATGCTGCAGAGCACGGCTTGGGTCGGATAATCGACAAACAGCCGTTTTTTGCAGGCGGCATAATCGGCAAAATCCGGGTGCTCGCCGGGACCGATGTGGTCGGGAAACAGGTTGGTGAACATACAGGTATCAAACGTTGTTCCGGCAACCCGTCCGAGCTTCAGCGCCTGCGAAGAAACCTCCAGCGCAACTGCCCGACAGCCGGAACGGACCATGTCCCGGAGCGCCCGCTGGAGCGTGACGGCATCGGGGGTGGTGTTCGGAATGGCTACCGTATTGCCGTCCCCCTGGTCGATCCCGTTGGAGCCGATATAGCCGCACCGCACGCCGCAACGGTTCAGGATATGCGCCAGCAGAAGCGAAACGGTGGTCTTCCCCTTGGTTCCGGTCACGCCGATGACCGCCAGCTCGCGGGAAGGGTTGCCCTCATGCGCACAGGCAAGGGCGGCAAGCGCGGTGTGGGTGTCCGGGACGGTCACGACCGCCGCATCGGAGGGGAGGGGGAGTGCCCGCTCCGATACAAAGAGCCGACATCCCCGGCGGTAGGCATCTCCGGCAAAGCTGTGCCCGTCCGCATGGACGCCGCGGATGCAGACGAACACGCTGTTCCCGTCCGCGTCCCTTGCGGATTCCGTAATCCGCTCATGCGGCGCAAGCCTACAGAGTTCTTCAAACGTCATGTGCGATCTCCTTTGAACCATCAAAGAATGCGGGGAAGCCGACCGGCTCCTTTCCGCAGGCAAGAATCGTGCGGTGGGCGAGAACGTCCAGCGAATCGATGAACACCGCCGGGTCAAGCCCGTCCTTCGGGAGCAGGGACAGCTCGGTACAGCCGAGCACCAGCGCCTCGCAGCCGCGCGCAAGCAGGCTGTCCGCCACTGCCCGGAATGCCGCCATGTCGGGTGATTTTCCGCACTTGACCGCGCCGTAAATGATGGAGGTGATGACCGCCTGCTCCCGGCAGTCGGGCGTCAGGCAGTCCATGCCCGTCCCTTCGGTATAGCGCCGGTAGGAGCGTGACCGGACGGTCCCCTCGGTGGCAAGCAGACCGAAGCGGCGGACGTCCATCCGGTGCAGCTGTCCGACCGTTTCCCGGACGATATTCAGCATCGGAACCGGACAGCCGGCGGCAAGCGCATCGTAGAAGTAATGCGCCGTGTTGCAGGGGATGACAATCAGTTCCGCGCCGCCCCGGACCAGGCGGTCTGTCTCCTCCTGCATTGCCGGAAGGGGGGAGCGGTCGCTTTTGCCGAGGATGAAGGCGGTGCGGTCGGGGGTGGACGCACGGCTGCTGATCAGCATATCGATGTGATCGGCATCGCAGTCCGCGCGGGTGTGCGAGGTGAGCAGCTCGCAGAAGCGGAAGGTCGACATGGGACCCAAGCCGCCAAGAACCCCAAGAAGTATCGGTTGCATTACGGTTCCTCCTCCCCGTACCAGACCCGCTGCATCTCCTCCCAGTCCGCAACGACGTAGTAGGGCTCCAGCGCATCGCGGTGCCGCCAGACAAAGCCGGCATAATCGACCGTGCAGGGGATGAGGTAATAGATAACATCCGCCCCGTTCTGCCGCCGGGCGAAATCGAGCAGCGCGGTCAGCATCAGTTCCTCGCCCGCCGCGTGCCGGATAAGGTGATATTTCGTGCAGAAGGTCAGCCCGAAGACGTGCGGCTTCCGCTCGCAGAAGACGTGCGAGATCAGGCGGTACTGCCGGAAAATGCGCTTGGCGGTCTCGTTGGTCTCCACCGACTGTCCCAAGAGAACCGGGATCAGCTCGCCCGCCAGAATTTCCGATTCGATAAACTGCATTCGCGCACCTCCCGTGTGATATCCGATATCTATTATTATACCACAAACCGGACGGAAAAGCCATAGCGGAAGAAAAATTTTCATCCGAAAATCCGAAAACCTCTTGCTTTTTTTCACGCTTTCGTTTATAATGTTAAGGGGTCATCAGAATAGGGTAGCCGGGCGGGAAAGTTGATGTGGCGGGATGTCCGGGCGAGGAAAGGTCGCAATAGCCCTCGCCTGCTGCCAACGATGTGGCGTAGATATAATAGTTGAAGTTATCCCCATTCAGGTCGGGCTTGCTATTGAAAGTGTATAGCACCAATGCCAACCATGCCACCACGATGATAGCGGGGAAGACAATATACTTAAAGATATTATTTCTGCTCATGATACTCTTTTTCGGTGTTTACATTCCATATATTCGTTTTATCTTCTATGCCGCCACGGATATTGCGCACACACTCTATGGCTGTCATCATAGAGTGGTCCATATTATTATATCTGTGTTGTCCGTTGCGCCCGAGGCAATAGAGGTTAGGTATGGTATCGAGGAAGGCTTTAACGGTATCTAACTGATAATAAGAGCCATAGTAGGCGGGGTAGGCTTTCTTTATGCGCACATGGCAGGCGTCGAGTACATCCTCACGGTTGATGATGTCTATCTTGACGAGTTCGTCGATAGCCATTTGGATAAATTGCTCCTTGGGCATATTCCAGAAGGTATCGCCCTCGGTGCAGAAATACTCCAAGCCAATCCACATTGTATGCTCATAGTCGTTCACAAGGTAGGGCGACCAGTTGTTGAATACTTGCAAACGACCGATATGTACATCGCGCTCCTGGATATAAATCCATGTATCCGGTACACGCCCGTCGTAGGTGGGGATGTGTGTCTTGTTCTTGATGCGCATTTGTTTCACGCAGAGGCCCACCGTGATAAAATCGCGATAAGGCAGACTGCCTGCAATCTCCTGCACCGGCTTGGGCACTTCTACACCGTGAATAGCAGGTACTAAGTCCTTGATGGGCATCGTGGAGAGGAAATAGTTGCAAGCAAAAGTATGCATACTGCCGTCTTTGGTGCGTGCCACCACCGATACTACCTTACCATTATCTACATTCACACCCACTACCTCATGCCCCGTCAGTATCTCTCCGCCCATCTTGCGTACATCGTCTGCCACGGTCTCCCATAGTTGCCCGGGACCGTATTTAGGATAGATAAACTGCTCTATCAAAGAGGTCTCTACATGCTTGCTTTTCAGCCCGAGGCTGCGCTGAAGCATATCTTTTAGCACGGACATGATACTCAATCCCTTCACACGCTGGCTGCCCCAATCGGCTCCCAACTTAGAAGGATGCACACCCCACACTTTCTCGGTATATCCCTCGAAGAACATCTCATACAAGGGGCGTCCGAAACGATTGATATAGAAGTTCTCTAGTGAGGTCTCCGGCAGTTTATGCACACACGACCACAAGTAACCAACCCCCGCCCGCATAGTGTTGGCAAAACCCATATTGAGGAAGGTCTCTTTCTTCATCGAGATGGGATAATCGAAGAACTTACGCAGGAAGAAAATACGGCTCACTCGGTTGCGAAGGAGCATCACACGGTCGGTTTGCTCGGGGTCGGGACCACCTTTTGCCAAGGGTTTATCGTTGGTATGCAACAGAATATCATCTTTCGAGGGTGCGCCTTGTGTGGGCATTACTTGTTGCCACCAGTTCATCACCTCCTCGCTCTTCGAGAAGAAACGATGACCGCCTATATCCATGCGGTTGCCTTTGTACTGCACCGTCTGCGAGATACCTCCGATAGCATCGGTTGCCTCTAAGATAACAGGCTGAATATCTGTGTTTTTTAGTAGTTCGTAAGCAGCAGTCAGTCCTGCCGGACCCGCACCTGCTATCACGGCTATTTGTTTTTCGTTCTCTTCCATATCCAATTCATTTTTACACTATTTTGGGTGTATTGGGTTGTCTTTCGGTTGTCGTAAGATAATAATTTGCAACAAACTATTTCTATTCGTGGCAAAGGTACACAAAAAAACTGAATTACACAAAAAAAATATATTTTTCTCTATATGCTTCGGATTTTTCGGATATTCTATGAAAACTATATACTCTAAGGTGCTATGCATTGGACAATTGGACGACTAAATTATGCATTCATCATTATGCAAGGACATCCCCTCCTTTGGAGGGGCCTGGGGAGGTCTATTCTTCATTATGCATTGCATTACGCGCCTCGGTTTGCTTATTCCAAACATTTTGTGTAACTTTGCACTCGCTTTCGCGGGGCTATTGTTTTTCCCCCGCATAACTATTAAAACACTGAAAACATGCGTACAGAGCAAGAATTATCCGGTGTGAGTCTCTTAGGAGAGAACCGCACCAAGTATCCTACCGATTATGCCCCCGAGATGCTGGAGACTTTCGTCAATAAGCACCCCGAAAACGAGTACTTAGTTACTTTCCATTGCCCCGAGTTTACCTCCCTTTGTCCGAAAACAGGGCAACCCGATTTTGCTACTATCATCATCTCGTATATCCCCCGCGAACGGATGGTGGAGAGCAAGTCGCTCAAACTCTATCTGTTCTCTTTTCGCAATCATGGTGATTTCCACGAGGATTGCGTGAATATCATTATGAATGACTTAGTGAAACTGATGGACCCCAAATACATCGAGGTTACGGGTATCTTTACCCCCCGTGGAGGCATCAGTATATACCCCTTTGCTAACTATGCCGATGAGCAACATCAGACACTCAAACAACAACGCCTGGCGGCTCGATTTGTAGAGGTATTGTCTGATAATCAATAATTTACAATTAGTATGAAAGACGCTGTAATTATTTTGTCCGGTGGATTGGATTCCACTACAATGCTCTACGAATACAAAGACGAGGTTGCCCTTGCCTTGAGTTTTAACTATGGCAGCAATCACAACGAGCGGGAACTTCATTTCGCTCGTCTCCATTGCGACCGACTGGATATCCCGCATATCATCATCCCGCTCGATTTTATGCATCAGTACTTCCGCAGTTCGCTGCTGCAAGGGGCTGACGCTATTCCGGAGGGAAACTACGACGATGAGAATATGCGTTCTACGGTGGTGCCTTTCCGCAATGGAATCATGTTGGCTATTGCTGCCGGTATGGCTGAGAGTAGGGGATACAAGCGTATTATGATGGCTAACCACGCCGGAGACCATGCTATCTATCCCGACTGCCGACAGACTTTTGTTGATGCGATGAACCAAGCCATACAGGCAGGCACTTATGACGGCATACAACTCTTTACTCCCTATACCAACATCACCAAGGCGGATATTGCTCGCCATGGTAAAGCACTCGGTATTGATTATGCGGAGACTTGGAGTTGCTACAAGGGTGGGGAGAAACATTGTGGCAAATGTGGCACCTGCACCGAACGACGAGAAGCCCTCCGAGAAGCCAGTATCGATGACCACACCGAATACGAGGATTAGTTGCTATTATTTATCCATTATGCATTATGCATTATGCATTGTGCATTTTTAATTGAGCGAAGCAATATGTATTATGTAGAAAAGCGTTTGGAGATTAGCGCAGCACATAATCTTCACCTGTCGTACGAAAGTAAGTGCGAGGCGCTGCATGGCCACAATTGGATTATTGTGGTCTATTGCAAAGCCAAACAACTTAATCAAGATGGTATGGTAACCGATTTTACCCATATCAAAAAAGTGGTGAAAGATACTTTCGACCATAAGTATATCAATGAGGTGCTCGATGTCAATCCATCGGCGGAGAATATTGCACGATATATCTGCGACCATGTGGAGAACTGCTATAAGGTGAGTGTACACGAGTCAGAGAACAACTGCGCCATCTACGAGCGCGATGAAGATTAATTGCCATACAACTATGCATTCATCATTATGCATTCTTAATTAGATGAGCATGTATCGTGTAAATGAGATATTTTATAGCCTGCAAGGTGAGGGCTTCCATATGGGGCAACCTGCGGTGTTTGTGCGTTTGAGCGGGTGTAACCTCCGCTGTCCTTTCTGTGATACCGATTTTAGTCAATATACCGAGATGACGGAGCAGGACATTGCAGTAGAAGTGCAACGCCTAAGCGATGACCCGCAAGTGTTGATTGTCCTTACCGGAGGCGAACCGACCCTGCAAGCAGATGACAACCTTATCAAGGCGCTCCATAGCACAGGTAAAAAGATTTGTGTTGAAACCAATGGCACACACCCTGTTCCAGCGGGTATCGATTGGATTACTTGTTCCCCTAAGGAGGGCAGCAAAGTACTACTCACAAGGGCGGACGAACTGAAGATTGTTTATCAAAATCAAGATGTAGAGCATTGGGCAAACAGTATTGTGGCAGCCCGGCTCTACTTGCAACCCTGCTCCTGCCAAAACACCGAAGAAGTAGTGAACTATATCCTACAACATCCCCATTGGCACCTCTCCCTGCAAACACATAAGTATCTGAATATCAGATAAGGACAAAAGATAAAGGAGCAAGGAATAAGTACGAAGGAAGAAATAGTAAGGAATAAGGATAAAGGACTTGGAATACCTGTAGGAAGGGTATCTCAAGTCCTTTCTTGTTGTTCAAACAAGTCCATTATGCATTTCATCATTCTGCATTCATCATTATGCTACCTCCGACACACAAACACTAATTTAGTTTTTGGCTATTTGTAAACCCCGTATAAATGTTTTTGGTAAATTCTTGAAATGTGTTTTTGAGGGTTTTTGTATAGAAAAGCATCAGCAAGTCCATTATGCATTATGCATTCATCATTATGCATTGAATTAAGCCTTTTTACTGTCATTTTGTCAAACAGCCTTTACCGAGCCTTTATCGGACTCTTACCGAGACCTTACCGAGATCTAAGAATAATTTGCCAATAATCATTTTGTTAGTTTTATGTGCATTTATCTAACAAAAAGTCAATCGTTTATATCCGCTCCATTCAGCCGAAAAATCAACCCCACGCAGTTTTAATGGCTCTTTACATGGCTTTTAATGGAGCCTTAAAACACCATTCTACGGAGAAAGAAATTAATGTTTAATTACATGATAATTATATGTTTAATGGTCAATTAACCGCAATTAACGGAGAACCAAAGCCATTAACGGAGCCCCCACCACCTATTTACGGCGAGTTAGTTTTAATGGTTGTTCGTGGAGGAAAATAGTCGCAAGAACTCTCGCGGAACGGGGGTCTCAAAATGAACGGTCTTCTCCGTAACTGGGTGGATGAACTCCAATACTTTGGCGTGGAGGCAGAGTCGGTCAGAAGGGGAGAACTCGTTGCCGTGTCCGTACTTACGGTCGCCCAATACAGGGTGTCCGATAGAGGCCAGATGTACACGAATCTGATTGGTGCGACCGGTCTCAAGGTTCAACTCCACTAGCGAGAGCGGCATCTTATTCTCCTGCTCACCGGTAGGTTCGATGGTTTTCGTTACATTATAGTTGGTGATGGCTATCTGTCCCCCGTCATCTACGGGCGATGAATAGACCACCGCATTGCGCTTATCCTCTGTCAACCAAGTGGTTATCTTGCCTTCCGGCTTATCAAACACTCCCTCTGCCACGGCTACATAAGTGCGTTTGGTTACCAACTGACGCCAATAGGTGCGCATATACTGTTGCAACTCGGCAGACTTGGCAAACACCAGCAAACCGCTCGTTTCACGGTCAAGACGGTGCACTACAAATACACTCGCGCGTTGGCTGCGACGATGTACATAGTTCTTCAGTATAGATAGGGCAGTCGTCTCCGTGGAACCCGGTATGGTGGGGACGGTGAGCAAACCTTGCTTCTTCTCTACCACAATGAGCGAATCATCTTCATACACCACGCGTAGTTTTGGGTGCGTTAGTTCTATATTGCCTCGTCCGCTCACCATCGTTACCTTATCTCCTTTGTGCAACAGGGTATCATGGCGCGTCTGTATCGAACCATTCACCGATACACGACGCTGACCAAGCACCTGTTTAACGCTCGTCTTGCTCATTCCACCTAAGCGACTGAGCAGAAAATCAATTAGTTGGCACTCTTCCTCTACATGCCATACCGTATCTTGTTTGAGTTTATACATCTTATTTCTTTTTATCAGTTACTTTGTTTTCTTGTGTCCTTCGTTTCTATTTCTTATTGTCGGCAGCCATTCCCATACGCATCCACGCTATCATTGCCGAACCGTTAACCACAAGGAAAACGCAGAATAGCAACAACGAGAACATATTATTGATGAGTATGTACAATACCATTCCGCTTGCGCTATATACTACCCACCATATCCAGGCGTCTATCTTCTGATAGATAAGCCAAAAATTAGCCAAGGTAGAGGAGGCAATCATCACACCGCTACATAGTTTGAGCAGTATATGTTCATTCCACGCGTCGTGCTGAATAAATAATGTCGCCAATAGATAATCAACTACCACAATGAGCAGAGCCACAATCAGTGTCCACACTAATGCCCGTCCATGCAGGTATTGAGGCACAAAAGTCGTATTGCTTTCGGTTGTTGTTTGCTTGTCTGCTTCGGTACTATGTGCCTGCTCACCTTTTGCTACTTCGGTTGTTGTTCGCTTGTCTGCTTCAATACTATGTGCCTTCCCTTCCTTTGCAAGACCTGTTTCCAATCCTGTTTGTTTGCCTTTCCACTCGATAATAGATTTAATCATAAATGGCACAAATACAAGTAGTTGCAGGCCAACTAAGTCGTAATTACCCTGCAAATAGAATTGGCACGAGAGTAACAATGCCATCAGAATACCTCCATAGAAACCGGTATAGTTCTGCGGGTTTTTGATAGTCAGTACATACGCTACGCCTACGATGCTTGCGGGAATACCCACTATAAATGCTGCACTATCCCATTGCAACAACTGTCCTCGCATGGCAGGTACGAGCCATTCTATTAGGTATAGCACACCAAACAGCACCAAAAACAGCCCGCAAGACACCACCGTCTTCCGTCCCAACTCATTTACCAATCCCTTTGTCGTCTTATCCATATTCATATACTTTATCTATATCCTAGTCCACCTAGTCTATCTAGAATTCCTAGAATCCCTAGAGTATCTAGAACATCTATAAAAAGCAAATTAATGGCAATTACATGTTCTCTTATGTTCCTGCCCTTAATGTCCCCCAAAAAATAAGAGATACAATAAGGGCGAGCCGAAGCCCGCCCTTAGATATGCAAATAGTTTTACTTGCGTTTGCGGTCGCCGTAGCGAGACATAAACTTATCAACGCGTCCTGCGGTATCGACAAGTTTCGATTTACCGGTATAGAACGGGTGGCTCGTGTTAGAGATTTCCAACTTGATAAGAGGGTACTGTACACCGTCAATCTCGATGCTGTCCTTCGTGGCTGCGGTAGAGCGGCTGAAGAACTGAGTACCATCAGACATATCTTTGAATACTACCACACGGTAGTTCTCGGGATGAATTCCTTTTTTCATTGTCTTATGCGTTTTTAGCAGTTGTACGATTGCCGTTCTGATTACTCAGCAACAACATTTAATTTGATTTCTGCTTTTACCTCGCGGTGCAGACGAGCCACTGCCGTGTGCTCACCCGTTACCTTGATAGGCTCTGCAATAGTGATAACTTTCTTGTCGATGTTGATGTCTTTAGCAGCCAAAGCAGCAGAAATCTGAGCGGTGGTAACAGTACCAAAGATTTTGCCGTCCTCGTTTGCCTTTACAGCCATATCGATAGTCATATTAGCAAGTTGCTCTGCCAATGCCTGAGCATCTGCCAACAGTTTAGCCTGCTTGTGAGCCTGTTGTTTCAGGTTCTCTGCCAGTTGCTTACGGTTGCTCTCATTGGCAATGATGGCAATCTTGTTTGGCAACAGATAGTTGCGGCCGTAGCCGTCGCGTACCTTTACTATATCGTTCTTAAAACCTAAGTTAGCAAGGTCTTGAATCAAAATTACTTCCATGATGTTTCGTCTTTTTAATGGTTAATACTTACTTCATCATATCGGTTACATAAGGCAGCAGAGCCAAGTGGCGTGCTTTCTTAACGGCTTGAGCGACTTTGCGTTGATACTTCAGGCTCGTTCCCGTAATACGACGGGGAAGAATCTTACCCTGCTCGTTGAGGAACTTCTTCAAAAACTCGGGGTCTTTGTAGTCGATGTACTTGATACCGCTCTTCTTGAAACGGCAATACTTTTTCTTCTTCTGCTCGTTTGTTTGCGGAGTCAGATAGCGAATTTCATCATTCTGTGCCATAATTAAGCCTCCTCTTTTTTAAGATTACCACGACGCTTCTCAGCATACTCAAATGCGTACTTGTCAAGACGCGTTGTCAGGAAACGAATCACACGCTCGTCACGACGGAATTCTGTTTCGAGAGTAGCGACAACAGCAGGTTCTACATCAAACTGAAGCAAGGCATAGAATCCCGTTGTTTTACCTTGGATAGGATATGCGAGTTGACGCAAACCCCACTCCTCACGGTTCAGCACGGTACCACCGTTCTGCTTGAGAAGGTTCTCGAATTTGTCTACCGCTTCCTTCATCTGTGGTTCAGACAAAACGGGAGTCAAGACGAAAGCGGCTTCGTAATGATTTAACATAATCTGTTAATGTTTTGATTGTTAATGATTTATACTTGCTTTTTCTGCACTGCTTACCTCCTTGCCCTCTGCACCTCCGCTGCAATAATTCTCGAGAACATCTCTAAGAACATTCTAATAGCATTCTTCTAAGAATCATCCGACAAGATGTGCATCAGTTAAATTGGTATTGCGCTGAAAAAAGCGTGCAAAGTTACTGCTTTTTTCTGAAATATGCAAATCCCCGCTCAAAATAACTGTATTTTTCTTATCTGTGTAGTATGGAGTAGGTGTTTGGACTCTCCAATTTGTCTTAGAGTGGGCTGTATCATAACTGTTTGAATTAGTTTGTCGTATGCCTCCCGGTATCTTGGTTTGTGTATTCTCTATTTAGCATTGTGCATTTTTTAGTTGTGTATTCCGAAAATTCGTTGTATCTTTGCGGGCAAATAATGATACTCTCTGCTATACTCGAAGTGCTCTTGCGTATGTGTGAGAATGTATTTTTCATAAAGGAATACACACAGCATTTAGTCGCTGTCGGATAGGATGGAGTAGAATAGAACAAACATAAACAATAAACCACAATAAACATGATTTACAGTAAAGAAGTACAAGAAATGTGCTGCGTGGCTAAAGGTCCTAACCACGGACCCGCTCCCATTCCCGAAGAGGGCAAATGGGTGAAAGCCAAAGAGATTAAAGACATCTCGGGTATGACGCACGGTATCGGTTGGTGTGCACCTCAACAAGGTTGCTGCAAACTGAGTTTGAATGTTAAAGATGGTGTTATCGAAGAGGCTTTGGTAGAAACCATCGGTTGCTCGGGTATGACCCACTCGGCTGCTATGGCTGCTGAGATTCTCCCCGGCAAGACTATCCTTGAGGCACTCAATACCGACCTCGTTTGCGATGCTATCAACACCGCTATGCGTGAGTTGTTCCTCCAAATCGTTTATGGTCGTACCCAATCGGCTTTCTCTGAGGGCGGTTTGGCTATCGGTGCCGGTTTGGAAGACCTCGGTAAAGGTCTCGTTTCGCAATGCGGTACGCTGTTCTCCACCAAGGCTAAGGGCGTTCGCTACCTGCAACTCACCGAAGGTTATATCACCAAAGAGTTCCTCGATGAGGACAACGAGGTTTGCGGATATGAGTATGTCCACATGGGCAAATTCATGGACGCAGTGAAGAAAGGTGTGCCTGCTGACGAGGCATTGAAACAAGTTACAGGTACCTACGGCCGTACTACCAAAGAGCAAGGTGCTGTTAAATCTATTGACCCAAGAAAGGAGTAATACTATGATTCGTCCAGTTCAATTTGAATCTCAAGACCGTCGCGAGAAACAGATTCTCGCTGCGCTCAATGCTAATGGTATCGCTTCTATCGAAGAGGCTAACCAAATCTGCGAACAATACGGCTTAGACCCCTATCAGACTTGCGAAGATACACAGCGTATCTGTTTCGAGAATGCTAAGTGGGCGTATGTGGTCGGTAGTGCTATCGCACTCAAGAAAGGCTGCAAGAATGCTGCTGACGCTGCTGAGGCTATCGGTATCGGCCTGCAATCGTTCTGCATCCCCGGTTCTGTGGCTGACGACCGTAAGGTAGGTCTCGGACACGGCAACTTGGCTGCTCGTCTGCTCCGTGAGGAAACAGAGTGCTTTGCTTTTTTGGCAGGCCACGAGAGTTTCGCTGCTGCTGAAGGTGCTATCAAGATTGCTGAGATGGCTAACAAAGTGCGTCAAAAACCGCTGCGTATCATCCTCAACGGTCTTGGCAAAGACGCTGCAATGATTATCAGCCGTATCAATGGTTTTACCTATGTGCAGACCGAGTTCGACTACTATACCGGCAAACTCAACATCGTGCGCACCAAAGCATACAGCAATGGCCCGCGTGCTAAGGTGAACTGCTACGGTGCTGATGATGTACGCGAAGGTGTGGCTATCATGTGGCACGAGAATGTAGATGTTTCCATTACGGGTAACTCTACCAACCCGACTCGTTTCCAACACCCTGTAGCAGGTACCTACAAGAAAGAGCGTATCCAGGCCGGTAAGCCTTACTTCTCTGTGGCTTCTGGTGGTGGTACCGGTCGTACTCTGCACCCCGATAACATGGCAGCTGGTCCTGCTTCGTATGGTATGACCGATACGATGGGTCGTATGCACAGCGATGCACAGTTTGCAGGTTCGTCTTCCGTTCCTGCCCATGTAGAGATGATGGGCTTCCTCGGTATCGGTAACAACCCGATGGTAGGTTGTACCGTGGCTTGCGCCGTCAATGTCGCATTGGCTCTCAATAAGTAATCACTACATATCTGTAAATAGAAAAAGACTGCTCGACATCTTCGGGCAGTCTTTTTTTTGTATTCTTTCTCGCGCGCGTGCGAACAATAATATTAGGGGATGCAACGATATATCTACGCATCTGCTGCACTGATTTTGCAGGTGTATACTTGTGGTCATTTAGAAAAATCGACCTGTATATTTGCCTATCTCACTTTTTTGCAGTAATTTTGCAGTCTATTTTGCGGGGTTCTTTACCCGACCTACGGATATGAATGAGTTTTTACAAAAAGAAGAAGAGGTGCTGCGTATGCTCAAGACGGTGTTCGACCCTGAGATACCTGTCAATATCTACGACCTCGGACTAATCTATAAGATAGACATCACCGATGACGGCACTTGCAACATCGAAATGACACTCACAGCCCCCAGTTGCCCGGCGGGCGATTTTCTTGTAGAGGACATCAAGCAGAAAGTGGGCAGCGTAGAGGGTATCAAGCAAGTGAATGTGAATATCGTCTTTGAACCCGAATGGAGCAAAGATATGATGAGCGAAGAGGCCAAACTCGAACTCGGAATGATGTAGTCTGTTTTGTCGTCAGTCCCAATCACTTCTATGATTTATTTTCTCAGCGATGCACATCTCGGTTCGCGTGCATTAGATAATGCCGATGATAATCAGCGCAAACTCGTTGATTTGCTGCGTCGTATGGAGACGGATGCCGAGGCGGTCTATATGCTTGGCGATATGTTCGATTTTTGGTTCGAGTATCTTTGGCGCGACCCCTCCAAAGCGGAATACACTCCTTTCTTAGATCAACTACGGGCTATGACCTCCAAAGGAATAGCCATTCATTATTTTGTGGGCAACCACGACCTTTGGACTTTCGGTTGGCTTGCCCGCCGCACCGGGGTGGTAGTCCATTATGCCCCCGAGGACATCACTTGCAATGGCAAATCTCTTTTCATTGGGCATGGCGATGGGGTAATGCCCTCTAATTGGCAAACACTCTACCCGCCTTTTATCCTCAAGAAAATCAGGCGTTTTATCTTTCTCCGTCGTGTCTTCCATTCTCGTCCGTTGCAATACCTATTCCGTTGTGTCCCGCCTGCGTGGGGCAATGCTTTTGGCTACAACTGGGCGGCCAATAGTCGCAGGAAAGAACTGGCGAAACCCTGTCCTTACAAGGGCGAACAACACGAGGAACAAGTGCTGTTTGCCAAAGAGCAGGAGCAACTCGGCAACCACCGCGACTACTACATCTTCGGGCATCGGCATATCGAACTCGACCTGCAAATCACTCGCAACAGCCGTGTACTAATCCTTGGCGATTGCTTTCAGCAGTGGACTTATGCTGCCCTTTCGCCCGATGGAATGCTTACGCTCTGCAATATAGAATAGTATAAAATCAATTGATAATCAAACGAATATGAATCAACCCTTACATACTCGCCAAGAGCAGTTAGCGGCTTTCGACCGTCTGCTCACCGTGATGGACGAACTGCGTGAGAAGTGTCCGTGGGATAGAAAACAGACTTTCGAGAGCCTGCGTCAGAACACTATCGAGGAGGTCTATGAACTCACATCCGCTATCGTCAAAGGCAACAAGACGGAGATAAGCAAAGAGTTGGGCGATGTCTTGCTCCACATCGTTTTCTATGCCAAGTTAGGCAGCGAAACGGGTGATTTCGACATTGCCGATGTCTGCAACCGCTTGTGCGATAAACTCATATTCCGTCATCCCCATGTCTATGGTGAGGCGGCTGCGAAGAATGCCGAGGAGGTGAGCCACCTTTGGGAGCAGGTGAAACTCAAAGAGAAAGGCGGCAACAAGACGGTGCTTGCGGGTATTCCCGATGCCTTGCCTTCGTTGGTAAAGGCCTATCGTATTCAAGACAAAGCCGCCAATGCAGGTTTCGATTGGGAGAAACCCGAAGAGGTGTGGGCAAAAGTGAAAGAGGAGATTGCCGAGTTTGAAGCCGAGGTGCAGAATATGGACAACCAAAAGGCTACTTCCGAGTTCGGCGATGTGCTTTTTGCTTTGGTCAATGCTGCACGCCTCTACAAGATTCGTCCCGACAATGCGCTTGAGATGACCAATCTCAAGTTTATCCGTCGTTTCAACTACATAGAGCAAAAAGCCGCCGAGCAGGGCAAGGCACTGCAAGATATGTCCCTCTCCGAGATGGACGCTCTTTGGAACGAAGCCAAGCAGCAAGAAAACGAAGCCAAGCAACAAGAGTAACTAATTGCGCACTATCTTTGAACGCAGTTTATCGGCTCTTTATATGGTTTAATAGAGGATATGTGTGAGTGCAATCAACGGCCGGATAATTACCGGCGCATTATGCATTCTTAATTGTGCATTGCTCATTACTCCACCGGTTGCGTCATCTGTATGGTCGATGGGGAGAACTTAGAATCAGATTCTACCGTCAGTGTCATATCTGCCGAGCCGGTCTTGAGCGAGATATAATGGAATGGGAAGGCAGCGTAGTTGTACGCAGGTTTGAATCGCAATATACCGCGTTCGGGTACGGAGGTATCGAGCAGGTAGTCCTTTATCAGTGATATAGAGTCGATACCTACACTCATCTGCGTGCTGTCGTAGCCGATAGTAAAGCCTGTCAGCGTATTAGTTACGCCGCTCAGTACAATCACACCGCGCACGGTATCGCCTTGGTGGATGGCTTTCATCTTATATACCCCGTTCTCGTCTTGTTTATCTACCTTTAGGGTATCGATATACAGCGAGTCGGCGTGGTAGCAAATCAGGTTGCGGCACTGCAACTGCGGGGTGTATTGCGATTGTTGATCCAGTGAGCAGGAGGTCAGTACGATGCCGACCAATACTGCTGCAAAAAATGTAAGTCGTTTCATATATATAAGGTGTATTTATTTCGTATGATAAAACAAAACATCTTCTTACCTACAAAAAACGAGCCAAAAGGCTCGTTTGTGCGGCATAAAGGACTCGAACCTTCACTCTGTTAGGAACCAGATCCTAAGTCTGGCGCGTCTACCAATTCCGCCAATGCCGCCAATGCTTTTCATCAAAAGCGGGTGCAAAGATACGACAAATAATCGAATTACGCAAATTATGAACCAAACTTTTTATCATAACCTCCCTAACGGTGTGCGTATAGTCCATCGTCAGACCTCCTCGGCTGTGGCGTATGTGGGCGTCATGGTAGGTACAGGTACACGCGATGAGCAGCCCGAAGAGAGCGGTATGGCACACTATATCGAGCATTGTGTCTTCAAGGGCACAGCCAACCATTCCGCTCGTCAGATTATCAACAGCATCGAGGGTATCGGCGGCGAAATCAATGCCTATACCACCAAGGAGGAAACTACTTTCTATGCCGCCACGCTCACCGAGCATATCGCACGCACCCTTCATCTCATCGCCGAGATGGTGCTTTGCCCTACTTTCCCCAAGGCAGAAACCGACAAGGAACGCACCGTTATCTACGATGAGATAGAGGGCTACAACGATTCGCCGAGCGAACTGATCTACGATGACTTCGAGAACCTTGTCTTCTGTGGGCATCCTTTGGCAATGCCTATCCTTGGTACCAAGAAATCGCTCCGCCATATCTCCGCTACACCCACTCGCCCGCTCCTTTGGATGGCATCCCATTACCGTCCCGAGCGAATGGTGGTCTTCTGCCAAGGCAACCTCTCTCCCGAGCGGGTCTTCCGATTGGCAGAGAAAGAGTTTGGTGCAGTATCGCCTGTTGTCGATACCAATCCCCGCATTGCGCCTAAGTCTATTCCCGTAGCAGAGACCTCCTTCCGCAAGCATACCCACCAGACCCATGTCATGTTGGGCAATAGGGCGTACCCCCTCGGCGATGAACGCCAACTCACGCTCTATCTCCTTAATAATATATTAGGTGGCGGCAGCCTCAATTCTCGGCTCAATCTCAGCCTGCGTGAGTCGCGCGGACTGGTCTATTCTATCGAATCTACCTATACTCCCCTCTCTGATACGGGCTATTGGTGTGTCTATTTTGCTTGCGAACCCGAGTATTTCGAGCGCTGTCTCGACCTCACCAAGCAGGAGTTGGCGCACCTGTGCAGCAAACCGCTCTCCGATTCTGCCCTCCGTAATGCGCTTGTGCAACTGCGAGGACAGATGGCTATATCCGCTGAGAATCAGGAGAATAATGCGCTGTCGATGGCTAAATCGGTGTTGTATCACAATGTAGCCCCCACTTGGGAAGAAACTTTCGCCCGTGTATCGCAAACCACTCCTGCCGACTTGCTCTCCGCAGCCCAAGATGTCCTCTCCCCCGACACCCTTTTCCTCCTTACTTATTGCTAGCCCTCCTTGCAAGTCGCGCTTTCTAACTCTCCTTGCAAAAAAACGCTTTATCCTCTCCTTTAAGAGGATGTCAGACAACCGTCGGCATCCTCTTTTTTTGTATCCGTATATTCTACCTCCCCCCCCACTATGCATTATGCATTCTTCATTATGCATTGTCAAAGTACTGTCTATGACGCACTATATACGGTACATACACGGTAGATATACGGTACATACACGGTACATATACGGTAGATAAGCCTACCTTTGTAATGGTTTTAGACTATGTTTTCAAAAGGATTTCGCTGCTTTGTACATATTTTGCCTCCATTACGATCATATCATGATCCTATCATAGACATATAAAAACCGGCTACTCCGCAAAGTCGCAATCTGCCGAATAAGGTCCGAGAAAAGGTGCGTATTCGTTTCTCCCATTGCCGCCAAAAGTTGTCAACCATTCACGGTTTTTGATAACTTGTTGGCTATGTTTATTCACTCTATGCAATCTTTATGTAAGCGCAATGTCCCTAAAATAGTGTATCTTGCCATTTTTGCGCCTGTTTTGATTGCATAAACATCAAAAAAGTGCATAAAATATGCACAAAATGCTCATTTTGCTGCTTTTTAACATAGAAAAACGACAAAATGCTTGCGTAAGTCCAAAAAAAGCAGTACCTTTGCGCACTAATCTGCATAGTACACCTTTCTATCGACTGATTGCTATGCATTTTAGGTACAAATTAGGTATAAACCGACTATAAAAATAGGTCTCTAAGCCTTGATTTTGAAAATACTAAATGATATATAGATGAAAAAGTTCTTAACACTCTTAGCGCTCTGCTTCGTGAGTTTTGCCGTTATGGCGGAGAAGCATGTGAGCGGTGTAGTTGTCGACGAGAAAGGCGAGCCTGTGATTGGTGCCAGCGTACAAGTAAAGGGCACTTCCATAGGAACGATTTCTGACTTCGATGGCGAATTTTCTCTTTCTGCTCCCGACGATGCTACTACATTGACGGTTAGTTTCGTGGGTATGCAGACACAGGAGGTGCAGATTGCTAAAAATATGCGCATTACCCTCCACGAATCAACCGAGGTAGTACAAGAGATTGTCGTTACCGGTTATGGTAATGTCTCTAAAGGTAGTTTCGCCGGTTCTGCTGCTGCAGTTGACGCTGACGCTATTGAGAAAAAGAGCCCTTCAGAAATATCAAAAGCCCTTGCCGGTGAGGTTGCGGGCGTACAAGTGGTTACTACCAGTGGTCAGCCTGGGTCGTCTGCAAGCATTCGTATCCGTGGTATTGGTTCTATTAATAGTAGTACTGCTCCGTTGTATGTGGTAGATGGCGTGCCTTATGATGGCGATGTGTCGGCTATTGACCCGGGTGATATTGCTTCTACTACGATTCTGAAAGACGCAACGGCTACTTCTCTCTATGGTAGCCGTGGCGCAAATGGCGTAATTTTGATTACTACCAAACGCGGTAACTCCGGCGAGCAAGGAAAAATTGATGTGGATGTGAAGTATGGTGCTAATATGCACTTGCTTCCGCTTTATGAAGTAATTAGTAGCCCGCAAGAATATGTAGAGATGTCGTGGATGTCTATCTACAATAGCCAACGCGATGCTATTAAGGACGATACGCGTCTTGTTCGCTTAGTTAACAATACCTTGTTTAGCGAAACGGGTAAGGGCTTGCCTGCTGCGTATAATCTATGGGATGCTCCGGGGAATGCGCTTATCGGAAACGATGGCAAGTTCTATTCGGATGTTAATATGAAACAAGGTTATCAGAATATGACTTCATGGGAGGATGCTATTTTCCGTGTTGGTCAAAAAGCGGAGGCTTCGGTTAAGATATCCGGTGGTACAGATAAGACTACCTACTATACTTCTTTGGGCTATCTGAAGGATGAAGGATACTATATCGGTTCTGACTATGACCGTTTTACTTTGCGTAGCAATGTTACCCACCAAGCCAAGAAGTGGCTCAAGGGTAGTCTGAATATGGCATATACCTATTCTAACCAAAATGCTGTTGGGCAGGGTAGTAATATGAATAATGGTTTCAACTATGTCAATAGTATTCCTCCGATTTATCCCGTTTATTTGTATAATGCTGACGGAACAATCAAAACAGATTCTAGAACAGGCGGATATGCTTTTGATTACGGTATGTCTGAGGGGTCAGGTCGTTGGTTCGGTGCCGGTATTAACCCTGCAGGTTCACTGCTCTATGACCGCGACAATACAGTACAACACCAATTCTCAGGTACCGGTATGTTGGAGGTTAAGTTCTATAAAGACCTTAAGTTGATTGTTAATGCAGGTGTGCAGTATGTTGGTCGTACCAATTCGGAATATACCAATGCGTACTATGGTGATGCTGCTGGTATTGGTCGTACTTACAAGACGCAGACCAACTACCTCTATTTTATGTCTAACCAATTGTTGGAATACAATAAGGTGATAGGTGAGCATACTATTCGTGCAATGGTAGGTCATGAAAGCCAATTTACTCGTAACTCGCAGATGTACGGTGGAAAGAACTATGTGGCGGCTAAAACCGGTGAGAGTGTGTTGGAATGGGGTAATGCTGCTCAAATGGCATCGCTTACTTCGGCTACTGCTAACTCGTCTTTGGAATCCTATTTGGCTACTGTTTCTTATACCTATGGTGAACGCTATGGTATTACTGCTAACTATCGTGCGGATGGTTCTTCTAAGTTTGCTAAAGGACATCGTTGGGGACACTTTGGCTCGGTTGGTCTAATGTGGTCGTTTACCAACGAGCAATTTATGGAACCCGCCAAAGAGTGGCTCAAGAATGGTAAGTTGCGTCTCAGTTGGGGTGTCCTCGGTAGTCAAGATGGTATCAATGCTAATTTGTATCAAGACCAGTATTCGATTGAATATGTGGATGGTAATGTGGCTTATGTGTGGGATTACAAGGGGAATCCGGATCTTACTTGGGAGCGTAGTCAGATTGTTGACTTAGGCTTAGAGTTCGACATCTCTAAGTACTTGAGCGCAGAAATCGACTATTTCTATAAAATGACGGATAATTTGCTGTTCCCGCGCTATGTTGCTCCATCGTTGGGCTATACCTATACTTATGTCAACTCGGGTAAGTTGGAAAACCAAGGTGTTGAGATGCAATTTAATGTACATGCAGTAGATACGCGTAATGTAAAGTTGGACATCCGTCTCAATGGCGCACACTATGCTAATAAGGTAAAAGAATTGCCTACTTATATTGAGACTGAAACCGAAATGCTGATGAATGGCTCAATGTCTGTCGGACACGGTTTGTACGATTGGTATTTGCCTACTTATGTCGGAGTAGATGCTTCTTCCGGACAAGCCCTTTATATTGGCTACTACGATGCAGATCTTGGTGCTTGGGGAACGGGAGCTAGTGCAGCTTCGCTCCAATCTAAGGGGCAAACGGGCAACAACTATATCAGCAATGTGAATGAGTATAAACTTCAATATCCTAATGCGAATATCCAACAGAAGTATGTCTATGGTGATGAGGCTGATTATGCGGGGTCTGATTATATAGGAAAATCTGCAATCGCAGACTTCGCAGGTGGTTTTGGTATTGACTTGGAAACCTATGGCTTTACTTTGTCGGTTACATGCTCTTATGGTATCGGTGGATATGGCTATGACAATACTTATGCTTCGTTAATGAACTCTGATAAAGTAGGATCGAGCAACTGGCATGTGGATATGCGAAATGCTTGGAATGCAATGATGACTGATGCGGAGAAACAGGCTGTCGCAGACTTAGGCGTAGCGGGTATTCCTCGTTTGTCTAACGGACAAGATTATGCCAATATGGCTTCTACCCGTTTCCTTACTTCCAATTCTTATCTCGCACTCAACAATATTCGTATTGGGTATAACTTCCCCAAGAAATGGATGGAGAAAATTAAGTTGAACTCGCTCAGTCTCTATGTTACTGCTGACAACTTGGCTGTGGCTTCTGCTCGTAAGGGATACAACCCTATGGTAAGTTACTCGGGTTCGTCTGACTCATATCAATATACTCCGCTTTCCACAATTATGGGAGGTATTAAGTTCCAATTCTAATCATATTGTCTAACATAGAAAGGATCGTAACAATGAAAACATTTAATAAGATTTTGGCCTTGTCAGCCCTCCTCTCACTCAGTTCGTGCGCAAGTAGTTTCTTGGATAAGGAACCTCATGGAAGCACTCTTACCCAGGCGCAATATGAGAAATTGGACAACACATTGGCTGGTTCAATGCGTGGCATATATGCGTTGTTGTATACCACGAGTTCATCTGACCATGATGAGTTTGGTAAACGCGCGATTGATATGTATTCTGATATCCTTTGTGGAGATATGGCTCTTACCAGTTATAGTTATGGTTGGTTCTACACCGATGAGCGTGGTATGTCAAGTACATCTCGTACGGGAACGGTATGGTACTACTACTATAAGATGTTGCACAATACCAATATGGTTCTCAAAGTTATCAATGAACAGAGCCAAGTAACAAAAAAAGTGGCGGAGTATGGCTTGCCTAATACTTACAATACTGATGGTACAATGTCGGTAATCAATGGCAAGGATACTGTATATACTTATGCTGAACATGAGGTGCTTGAGGCTGGATACTATGCACAGGCCTTGACAATGCGCGGATATGTTCTCTCTGGACTTACTCAACTGTATGCACAGACTACTGCACAGTTGAATGGTAATCTGAGAGATGCTAAGGCATTCCCCGTCTATGACGAGAATAATATGGATAATGCGCAAGGATATTCTACTTTAGCAGAGGTCTATACGCAAGTTGAGAGCGACTTGACAAACGCTATCGATTATTTCGATGCGTTTGAGAAAGCACTTACCCGTTCCTCCAAATTGGAAGTAAATGCCGATGTAGCTCGTGGATTGTTGGCATATTCGTATCTCAACAAGGCGAACCCGAATGCATCTTCATCAAGTGATGCATATCGTAGTGCTTATACCAATGCGTTGAAATATGCAAAGGATGTGATCGAGTCCGGCAAGTATTCAGTGTTGTCCAACAAGGAGGTCTGGACCAACGGATTCAACGATGTCAATACTGCCTGCTGGATGTGGGGACAAGATGTTACCACAGAAACTGCATCTGGATTGGCTTCCTTCTTCGGACAAGTGGATATACACACCTATTCGTATGCTTGGGCGGGCGACACCAAGGCTATTGATGAGAATTTATACAACGAAATACCTGACTTTGATGCTCGTAAACGCTGGTTCAATGATGGCACTTCGTTGGCAAAGTTCAAATACTGTCCCGATAAGAAGTTCTTCTCGGCTAAATGTCCTACTTCTACCAAACAAGATGATATTGATCGTGAATGGCTTTCTGATAATGTGTTTATGCGTGTTGAGGCAATGTACCTTATTGCGGCTGAGGCTGAATATCGTTTGGGTGAGTATGACCAGGCAAAGACATATCTGCAAGGTATTACCGATCAGCGTGTGGATACTGCGAGTACGGCAGCGACTGAATATGATACTTATTTAGCCGGATTAAATAGCACTAACCTGCTTGCGGCCATCGAATACAACTGGCGCGTAGAATTGTGGGGAGAAGGCTATGGATTGCAGACATTCCGCCGTCTCAGCCCGGAAACAACGGCTGACAACAAACGCCGTCGTGGCTCTAATCACGCAGCAGAAGCCGGTGCTGAGGTAGATGCGACTGCATCTAAATTTACTTTTGCTATTCCTAGCAGTGAAACCTCATATAACCCTGCTCTTAAGGGCGAAACTACGCCTCTGGAATAATATCTTGAAATTAGAAAACTTTTAAATTATTCACTAACTAAATTTTTATGGTTATGAAAAAGAAACTATTTGGAGCAACTGCGTTGTTGCTTGGTTTGGTAGTTGTACTGCCAAGTTGTGGAGAAAATAATGGTGGGGAAGGCGAAGGCTCTATTACGGGGCTCTCTGTTTCTCCCAAAGAAATCACTTTTGCACAAACGGGTGAAGGAACGCGCCTTACCGTGGCTTTCACTCCGAATGGCGCAACTGCTGATGTTGTTTGGGCTTCCTCTGATACCACAATTGCTACAGTAAACAATAAGGGCTATGTATCTCCTACAGGTGCTGTTGGTACTGCTAAAATTAGTGCTACTAGTGGTAAGTATAGTGATACTTGTGTTGTTACAGTTAAATCTTATCTTGAGACTTTGAATTTTAATGGCTTTACCTATATGTCCATCGATACTCTTAAGATAGATGGTGGTAAAGTTCATGAGATTGAAGCAAGTGATGGTACTAAATACAAGGTTTATTTGGCAATGGCAGATGTGGCAATCTTCTCTGAGGGATTCTATATCAACAATTCCGGCAAATTGGATGGTGAGACCCAAGGTGCTTTGATTGAGTTTACCGCACCAATGTACTATACATCTAATTATCTAAGTGGAGGAAAAGGCGGTACTGTGTTTTCGCTTGGTCAATGGGGCGTTCTCAGTGGACAGGAGGAGAATGCACCGCATGTTGGTACACCAGGTAGCGTAGATGAAAAGACCCTGCTTAGCAATGTAGAGAAGGCAGTCGAACTCATCAACGCAAATGATGCCTCGTTCTCTACTTACTTGGAAGCCGCAGGTAATGCTGTTTCCGGTGCTAAATTGACTGTTTATACTTATACTACGGATGAAACGGGCGAAGGTGGCTATGGCTATTCTTATGTACCGGATGGCTTTGTTACAGAGGCATTGTTCTCTGCTAATGATGAGTATTCTGCATCCAAATTTATGATGGGATTGGATTATGCTACCATCAAGGCAACTCCTATCCTTAATGACTTTGTTAACTATTATTGGGGTTGCAATCTCAACATTGTGGATAACCAGTTTGTATTTGTAGATAAGAATGTACACTATGGTGATGAACTTACCTATACTACCGGTGAGATGCCTGCAAAGGTATCGGGCATAGTAAAAGTAAATGCGCCGGTTCTTTCTATCGACTATCCTGAAGTTTACAAAAACATTCAGAAACAACTCCACCATAGCAACACGATGTTACAAAAGAAGTAAGGTTATCTGAACCTTTTTGCAAAGGCGTTGTTGCTGTTGGGGCAACAACGCCTTTCTTTTTGCTATAATTTGCTCTTTTTTCCTTTGGAAAATAGATTTTTGGTGTGATTGTTGCAACAAAATCTTGTGTAGGTATCTTTTTTTTAGTAACTTTGCGGCGTCAATGTTTTTGTATGTGGCCTAATATGCGTAAAATCATTTGTGTACTAACCTCAAGCCTATGTGTGCTGGCTTCTGCTTTTGCAGTTCCTGCCACGCCCCTTCCTGTGTTGAAAACACTGCCTGATGGTACCCAACAAGAGGTGTATATATGTGGAGATGAGCATTTCCACTATTTTACGGATTTGCAAGGGAAACGATTGCCCCACACTGAGATAATTGATACTGCTTATTTTTGGGCAGAAAGGATAACGCATAATGCACCTTGGCACCTTATGCGTAATGCTTATGTCCCTACTACCGGCACTGTGCATATACCTGTTGTGTTGGTCAATTTTACAGATGTTCGTTTTTCTATTGCTAATCCTCAACAACAATTTAATCAGTTTTTTAATACAACGGGGGGAAGTAATCCCAATGCAACAGGCTCTGTGAGTAGTTATTATGCAGCCTCTTCGGATAGTGCTCTTAATCTTGTCTTTGATGTGTTTGGCCCCTATGATCTGAGCAACTCTATGGCGTATTATGGTGGAAATACATCCTCTTCGAGTATGAAAAATGCCGATAGACTCGTTGTCGAAGCCGCTACTTTGGCAAGTAATGCGGGGGTGGATTTTTCTAAATATGACAACGATGCGGATGGCACTATTGATAATCTATCTATCGTAGTGGCAGGATACAATGAGGCCGAAGGTGGTCCGGAAGATGCTATTTGGCCTCATTATAGCGAGGTTAGTTCTTTGTCTTCCTTTTCTGGGAAAAGGGTACGAGGCTATTTGATGATTTCTGAATATAGAAGTAGCGGGGGAACAGTTCAGGCGGGAATTGGAACATATTGCCATGAGTTTGGGCATGCCCTTGGACTTCCTGACTTATATGATACTAAGAATGGTGATAGATATACGGTCGGAACATGGGATGTGATGGCTTCCGGTAGTTATAACAACAACGGCTCTACCCCTCCTACATATAGTGCTTTCGAGCGATTTGCAATGGGATGGCTTGTTCCAGAGCAACTGAAAGACGATGGACATTATCTTTTACCTTCTATCGAAAAGTCCAATAGAGCCTATCTCGTGGCAAGTTCGCAGCATAATTTATTACCGCTTAATCCTTCGCCGGAAGAGTATTTCCTTATTGAAAATCGACAGTTAGAAGGGTGGGATGCCAACAATGGTGCTTTGGTGGGTACCGGGTTGCTGGTTTCTCATATTACATTCTCAATGACGGGATGGAATTATAATACTTTCAATAATAATTCGATTC
>ENA-UEQL01000432-UEQL01000432.1-human-gut-metagenome-genome-assembly--contig:-NODE-432-length-29574-cov-10.827542_pt1 | contig 29574 bp, 29 predicted proteins | sample MGYA00242905_ERZ507926 | MGnify/ENA primary metagenome ERZ507926 (study PRJEB26167, sample SAMN06115531) | human gut metagenome | host: Homo sapiens | place: China:Henan | collected 2015-09-09...
AAGACCCAGTTCCTGAAACGACAGCAGAAGACCGCATTACGTTCAATGCCGACGGTACTCTGGTAATCGATCTCGGAGAGGATTTGACAATTTATCACGATAATGGCTGGCGCACAATAGAGAAGGGGTGGTTTGAGGATGAAAAATGGATTATTGCAGGAGGAGAAACTTGGGCTGTGAAGTCAGACCCTACCGGAGTGTTCGTTAAATTTGATAATGGTGGCTTCCCTCTAATGCTTGCAAGTAGCAATATTGAGGGTCCGGAATATAACCTCGGACTCGATGGACAGTGGACGGTTGCCAGCATAAAAGAAGATGGAACGATTCGTTTGGAAATCTACCAGAACTTTAACAAACAGTGGTTTACCGTGTTCTTAAGCCCTGTTGAATAAAATAGAAACAAGTAGGACAATGATGGAAAACAAAGTAAAAAACTACGAAGCGCCAAGTATTGAAATGCTTTCTATTTGCATTGAAGGAGTACTTTGCCTAAGTAGAAGTTACAATTCGCAAGGATTGAAGGATTTTGATAGTGATGATGTAAATGATATTTCAGATGGTTGGTTTTAAAAGATGTCAATTATGAACAAATTGAAAATATTTGCTGCATCAGCTATCGCTGCTATGGGATTAACTGCTTGTAACGAGGAAGTTAATAATTCTTTCGTAACGGTCCGTTTTAGCGCAGAGTCGTCTATGGATGATGGAACAAAGGCTTCTCTTACTCCTATGGATGATAAAACATTTGTTTCAGCTTGGGATAATGGAGATGTTCTAAGAGTGGACTATAAAAATGACAAGGGCAGCGGAACGGTTTTGGCAAAATGGAATGACTCTTCAAAGTCTTTTGAAGCTACTTTGCCGGAATGTGTTGGATGTTGGGAGTATAATGCGGTGTATCCTGCGTCTGGAACGTCCGATGATTTGGGCTGGGGTTTTGCGCGTATACAGAAAGGGAATTCATACAATAGTAAGTATGACCTTATGAAAGGTGGCGCGAGTGCCGAAAATGCTAAGGCGGGAAAGACGTCAGATGGTAAGGATATTGTATTCAAAATGGATCGCCAGACAGCCATTATCTATTTTCATCTTAAGAGCGAACTTGATGAGGAGGTAATTTCCGCTACCCTTAAGATGGATAAACCTATCGCAAGCGATAATGCCGGAATGGAGATGTGCAAAGATGAAATCACTATTACTTTCAAAGAAGGGACAGCTCCTAGGGCATCTGACTTTTGCATATGGTATAATATTCTTCCTGTAGAAAGTTCATTTATGAGCATTCATATAGAAACGGAAGGGCATACTCTCGATATTACTCGTAATTCTGACACGTCTTTTCTTCCCGGTAAGTTATATAAAACAGTCCTTAATGAGCCTAAATGGGTAAAGAAAGCGGATTCTCCTGCGACGCTTAGCCAGACCGAAAATATCTTAATCTCTCAACCATGGAAACCTTATGATTTGATCTATTATGGAGGCGAAGGTGCGACTTATTGGGAGTGGAATACTGAAATCCCGGCATCTGCTGCAGACGATAGACTGACTTTTCATAAAGATGGTAAATTCGAACTGAATCTCGGAGCGAATACTAAAATTTTCAATGATATGGGTGAAGGCGGCATTCACCATGAAAAGATAGTTCCTACCGGTGAAGAAAAATGGTCCTATGAAAAAGAGGGCGAAGCTGAATTTATAGTATTTTCAAATGGAGGCTTCCCTGGAATGCTTGCAGACAATGATGGAATCAACGGCAAATATGAGATTCGCAATGTGACGGCCAATCGATTTGAGCTTCACTATTATCAGGCAGCACAGGGGCAATCTTTGTGCTTTGTATATGCTTCTGAGAATTATGTGAAGGAATCGGTAGTGAAGACTCTTTCCGGAAAGACGTTCAGGGTATCTGCATTTGGGTGGTGTGACTATGGTGACAATGCTTGGGAATATTTTAAAGACCCAGTTCCTGAAACGACAGCAGAAGACCGCATTACGTTCAATGCCGACGGTACTCTGGTAATCGATCTCGGAAAGAATTTGACAATTTATCACGATAAAGGCTGGCGCACAATAGAGAATGGGTGGTTCGAGGATGAAAAATGGATTATTGCAGGAGGAGAAACTTGGGCTGTAAAGTCAGACCCTACCGGAGTGTTCGTTAAATTTGATAATGGAGGCTTCCCTCTAATGCTTGCAAGTAGCAATATTGAGGGTCCGGAATATAACCTCGGACTCGATGGCCAGTGGACGGTTGCCGGCGTAAAAGAAGATGGAACGATTCGTTTGGAAATCTACCAGAACTTTAACAAACAGTGGTTTACCGTATTCTTAAGCCCTGTCGAATAAAATGTAAATTTGTATGAAGATGAAGAATATGTTAATAACGGCTTTGACCACGCTTTGTTTAATTGCTTGTTCCGGAGAGGATCCTGTATATTGGTATGATGCTGGAGCTTCGGAAGGGGCTGCGGGCAGTGACATTCCATACTATCCGGAAAAGCCAGGTGGTCAAGATGCTCCTAAGGACGACGGCTTTACACCTACCGGTTATACTTTGGTATGGAGCGATGAATTTGACTCTCAGGCCAATCTATATTCCAAGTGGAACTTTGAGAAAGGCGGAGCCGGATGGGGAAATAACGAATTGCAATACTATTGCGAAAATGGTGTTTATGGACCTACCGGACAGCAAACGGCTTCGGTAAGCGATGGAACACTGAAAATTACGGCATACAAGGTTAAGTCTTCCGGCCAATCCGACAACCGCGAATACATTTCAGCACGTATGAATACTAAGGAGGGTTGGGAACACGGCTATATCGAGATGAGAGCTAAACTACCTGAGATTAAAGGGTGCTGGCCGGCTCTTTGGATGCTTCCGTTGGATGGCCCTTTTAATGTTATGGATGCGAGTGGTTGGGGCGGAGAGATAGATATTATGGAATATGTCCCGAATGACAATCCTAATAGAATCTATTTTTCTGCGCATTGCCACGACGCGACCCGAGCAGCTGGAAAAAATACCGGATATGTGGATCCGAAGACCGGGAAGAAGTATTCATATTGCCAATTCGGCAGCATTTCGACTCCTGGAGATTGGCATTGCTATGGAATGGAATGGACGGCAGAGTATATCCGAGGCTATATAGATGGTAAGGAGTTTTTTTATGCGCCAAATCCGCGTCCGACAGAGGTGTATCAATTTTCTTGGCCATTTAACCAGAAATTTTATCTCAAGCTGAATCTTGCAATCGGAGGAGACTGGGGAGGCGAAGTGGATGCGAACTTTACCCAAGCTACTTACGAGATTGATTGGGTTAGAGTCTATCAAAAGTAATATATCAACAAAGCGGCTTGCATTCTGCAAGCCGCTTTTTGTAAAACTCCTAATATGAAGTAGTGGAGATGGAGGGACTCGAACCCTCGTCCAAACATTATACCCAATAGCTTTCTACACGTTTATTCTTCCTTTGGTTTTCGGGCGAGCCCTGCCGGAAGACGGGCGAAGCTTCACCTTAGCCTTTAAGTCTTAGTGAGTTTTAAAGGCGTCCGCTCACGCATCCGGTTTGGATGATACCCCGTATGCTAAAAAGAACCGGCGAAAATCTTAGCGGGATATACGTCAGTACCGCAGCCTAGGCGATTCTGATTAATGCTCAATCTCTCTGAGATTAGCAAGCGTATGAATAATTGTAGTTGCCTACTAATTGTTTGGAAACTGATATTTGCGAGAGGGCTTCCGACTCTCGACGTGCTTACTACCGTCTACGATGCTGTCAAAACCAAAACATCCCCTAGTAGTTCTGCAAAGTTAAAAATTTTTTAAAAATTTATCTAAAAAATTTTGTTATTCAAAAAAAAGTAGTACCTTTGTAATCCCAAACAACGCGGGAACACAATTAGGGAGCGTAGCTCAGTTGGTTCAGAGCGTCTGCCTTACAAGCAGAGGGTCGGGGGTTCGAATCCCTCCGCTCCCACGAAAAAGTCGACTAAAGAAATTTAGCCGACTTTTTTTCATTTTATACTTTCTGTTAGAACAAAGTTCCGAAGAGGCGGGCGACGGGTTCCATTATCTTGCTGATGCGAGAACGGTGCTCCCAGCTTTCCTGGGTTATCAGGTCGCTGTCTGCCAGATCGTCGAGGAAGTAGTCGCGCAGCTCTTTGGTCACGCCGCCGTCGTAAATGATGGCCTGCACCTCGAAGTCGGTGTTGAAGCTGCGGTAGTCCAGATTGGCCGAGCCGATGGAGCAAACTTCGTCGTCGATGGCGAAGAATTTCGAATGCACGAAGCCCTTTTTATAGAGGTAGACTTTCACTCCGGCATCCATCAGGGTGTCGATGTTCGAGTAACCGGCCCAAGCGACTACTATGTTGTCTCCACGTACCGGAATGAGGATTCTCACGTCTACTCCGCTGAGAGCCGCGACCTTGAGGGCAGTCATAATGGCCTGGTTAGGCAGGAGGTAAGGAGTGGAGATGTAGATGTATCTTTTAGCGTTGCCGATGGCGGCGAAGTAGGCCTGCATTATGTTGGCGTGAGGGGAGTCCGGCCCCGATGTCGCTATCTGCATAGGCAGTATGTTGTCGACGATAGGTGCTTGGAAGTATTTGATGTCGTAGAGAAGCTCTCCGTTAGATACGAAGGACCAGTCATTTACGAACACTGCGTTAAGCATGGTGACGGCCTTTCCTTCCACTCTAATCTGGGTGTCGCGCCATACTCCACGCTTGGTGCCGTAGAGATATCTGTCGGCGATGTTCATTCCTCCGGTGTAGCCTATTTTACCGTCGATAACGGTGATTTTACGGTGGTTTCGGTAGTTCGACTTGTTAGCGAAGTGAGGTAGCCATACGGGCATATAGCAGTAGGCCTTGATGCCGGCCTTTTCCATTCGCTTCACATCCCTTTTTCTGAGGGCGCGACTTCCCACGCAATCGTAGATGACTCTCACTTCCACACCTGCCTTGACCCTTTCTTCCAGAATCGCGAAAATCATCTCGAAAAGGTCGCCGCTTTCGAGTCCGAACACTTCGATGTGAATGAAATCACGGGCTTCTTTCAAATCCTTTAGCATTATCGGGAAGCAACCGTCTCCATTATTCAATATCTTCAACTTGTTGTCTACGGTGAGCGCGGATTTGCCGTTGTTCAGCATAAGGGTGACGAAGTTCTTCACCATAAGTTCGGAGTAATTCTCTTTCGAGATCTCGTGGAGCTGTTTTTCGCAGATTTCATTGATATTCCGCGAGACGGTATCGTCCTTATAGCTGAAGGTCTTGCTCTTGCGCCAGCTCCTGCCGAAGAGGATGTATGCGATGATTCCTACGGCCGGGAGCATCAGGATGACCAGCATCCAGGCCAATGTCTCCGCCGGGTCGCGTCTTTCTTTCAAGACGACGTAAAATATAGCTATGACTAATGCTATGTAGACTAAGGTTATGATTGTCGACATATTACGATTTTAGAAAACTTTATGTACTGCGAATTCTTTGCCAAAGTCATAGTATTCGGATTACAATAAAAAATTCGTAACTTCGCCATTATGGATATAGTGATTACATACGTTAATGGTTTGGACCCTGTGTGGCTCCAAAGTTATGCAGAACATACGAAAGTTCCCATAATGACTAAAAGGTTCAGGGACTGGGGCTTCCTGCCATATCTTTTCAGGGGTATCGAGCAGAATATGCCTTTCGTTAGAAACGTTTATCTGGTAGTGTCCGGCGATTCCCAGGTCCCGGAATGGATTAATCGCGACCACGTAAAGGTAGTGCATCACGAAGACTTCGTTCCTAAAGAGTATCTTCCTACGTTCAACTGTAATCCTCTGGAGATGTATCTGCATCGTATAGAGGGTCTGGATGAGCATTTCCTCTATTTTAATGACGATATGTTCCCTATGCTTCCGTGCACCGAGAGCGACTTTTTCCGAGACGGCAAATCCGTCATACATTTCTCCTCCCACAGAATCGTCGGCGGGAATATGTACAAGCAGATTTGCAAGAACTCCGATACTCTGGTACGGGATGTGTTGGGATTGGCCAGAAGAGGGAAGTTCATCCGTCCGCAGCACATCTGCTCGCCTATGCAGAAATCGCGTTGCGAGGAACTGTTCCAGAAGGTGGAGGAAAAGGTAAAGGCATCCATCTCCATCACCCGCACGGCAGATGACTATAACCAGTATATGTATCTGGATTACCTTTATTATAAGGGGCTTATCGTAGATGAAAAGATATCTAACAAGCACATCTCGGTAGCGTTCAGTACCCCAGGTCAAGTGTCCAAGTTTATCAAGAAACCGACCCGCAAGCTGGTGTGCATAAACGACGTGCATCTCGGAGAGAAGCACTATTTGTCTATGCGAAAGGCTATTACCGATGCCTTTGAGAGCCGTTTCCCGAACAAGTCGAAGTATGAACTCTAATCCGGTCATCTCCATAATCGTCCCGATTTACGGGGTGGAGCAGTACATCGAGCAGTGCGCTCGTTCGCTCTTCGAACAGACCTATCCCCACATCGAGCTCATCTTCGTAAATGACGGCACGCCGGATGCGTCCATGAGCATATTGCGCAGCCTCATCGATGGGGAATACCCGCACCTGAAGCCGAAGATTAAGATCGTGGAACAGGCCAATTCGGGCCTTCCCGCAGCGCGAAAGACGGGATTGGCCTCGGCTACCGGCGATTATGTGCTGTTCGTGGATTCGGACGATTGGCTCGAACTCGATGCCGCGCAAGAATTGGCCGAATGTGCCGCGAAGACCGACGCGGATCTCGTCTTTTATAATCTCTTTAAGGAAAAGAAGGACAAGACGGTGGTGAGGGGAGATAGGGATTGGACTAAGAACGGGGGCAAGATGGCCTTCATAAGGTCCCTTTACGACGGAAAGTCCTATGGCTATCTCGTCATAAAATGCTTCAAGCGAAGCATCTACACTGACAATCCGGTGTATTTCCCTCCTAAGGGCATGCAGGAAGATACCTATATGGCGACTCAGCTCATTTACTATATGAAGTCAATGTGCAAGCTGGACAAGGCCCTCTATCATTACAGGCGTACCAATCCGGGGTCTCTGTCCAGACAGCGTCGCTCGAAAAAACGCCTCGACACGTCCATTAACCTGATGGATTTGTATTTGCACTTTAAGGATAACCTCACCGCGAGCCCGATTCAGGATGTCTATGGAAGAATCCTTTATTATGCTGCGTGGAACGCCTATTATTACAAGTTACCGCTGCTCGAGATGTATCCTGAATTAGCGCAGGACGTCCTTAAGATAAGCATCGGCCGAAAGAATATGATACCTATCTACAAGCAGATAGCGGCTCGTATTTATGTTCGCAAGAATGGAAAGAGATAAGAAAGTATACCGCGTTACCCTTCTGGGGAGCGTGGTGAACCTATTGCTTCTGGTTTTCAAGTTCGTCGCCGGCGTGCTGGGGCACAGTGCCGCGATGATAGCGGATGCCGTGCATTCGCTCAGTGATTTCGTCACGGACCTTATCGTCATAGTCTTCGTGAAGATCTCGTCGAAGCCGGAAGACGCCGACCACGCCTATGGACACGGCAAATACGAGACCCTCGCGAGCTGTATTATAGGATTGGCCCTGATAGTCGTGGGCGTGATGATGGGCTACAATGCTACGGTAAAGATAGTGGACGTGGTGAGGAACGGGACGGAATTGGCCAGCCCGGGGATTATCGCCCTGGCGGCCGCAGTGCTCAGCATAGTGCTGAAGGAGTGGATGTTCCACCTTACCAGGAAGGTCGCGCGCGAGGTGGATTCTCCGGCCGTGGAGGCCAATGCTTGGCATCATCGCAGCGATGCGCTTTCTTCCGTGGGTACGGCCATAGGAATCGGAGGTGCCGTCCTGCTTGGCAGTAAATGGGCCGTTCTGGACCCGATTGCGGCGCTGGTGGTGAGCGTGTTCATCGTGGTGCAGGCCGCGAAGATTCTTTCGGATGCGATAGGCCAATTGATGGAGAAGAGTCTGCCGCGTGACGTGGAGCAGCGAATCTGCGAAATCGTGTACGAAGAGGAGGGGACGAGCGACATTCATCACCTGAGAACCAGAAAGATAGGTAGCCAGATATCCATAGAGTTGCACGTGCGTATGAATGGCTACCTTACCCTGAGGGAGGTGCACGACAAATCCATCGCCATAGAGAAGCGACTGCGGGCGGCCTTCGGAGACTCTACCTACATAAATCTGCACGTGGAGCCGCTGAAAAGCGAATACTAGAATTCGGATTTGATGTTATAGTGATTCCTGTCGGATGAGCTTCTCGCGATCATCTCGCCGATGAAACCAGCCAGGAAGAATAGCACGCCTATCACGATGGCCAATAGGGCCAAGAAGAAAAGCGGCTGCTCGGTGACCGGCCTGAACGGCAGATGGTGACTCTGGGCCACGAGCTTGTCCACAATTATCCAGATGGTCATTATGAAACCGATGAGGAAGGTCAGTATGCCGCTGTAGCCGAAAAAGTGCATGGGCTTTTTCCCGAAAGTGCTAAGAAACCAGAGACTGAGCAAGTCCAAAAATCCGTTTACGAAGCGATTCATTCCGAATTTGCTCTTGCCGAATTTGCGTTTCGCGTGTTTGGTAGGCTTTTCGGTTATTCTCGTATATCCGGCATTCTTCGCCAGGTATGGGATGTATCTATGCATCTCGCCATAGACCTCTATGTCCTTTATCACTTCGTTCTTGTAGGCTTTCAGGCCACAATTCATATCGTGAAGCTTGATGCCTGTGATTCTTCGCGCGGTGGCGTTATAGAGTTTCGAAGGCAGGTTCTTAGTCAGGGCGTTATCTTGGCGATGCTGCTTCCATCCTGAGACGATGTCCCACTTTTCCCTTACTATCATCTCATACATCGCAGGTACCTCTTCCGGAAAGTCCTGAAGGTCGGCGTCCATAGTGACTACCACATCGCCTGCGGCCTTTTTGAATCCACAGTAAAGAGCGGCGGATTTTCCGTAATTGCGCCTGAATCGGATGCCGTGAATCGCGTCATTCGCCTTCGAAAGCTTGATGATTTCGTCCCACGAGTCATCGGTGGAGCCGTCGTCCACCATAATGATTTCGTAGGAAAGGTGTGCCTCTTTTAACGAGCTGTCGATCCTGTCGCAGAGCTCCTTCAGACTTTCCCTTTCGTTTAGCAGGGGAACAATTACAGATATATCCATATCGACTAATCTTCAAACGGGGTGTTGTCCCATGCAATTCTCGGTGCCAGAATGAGGCTGAGAATCCATCCGTAAAGGAAACAGTAGATGAGCATACTCACCATCTGTAGGCTGGCCATATTTCCCTCGACTGCGAGCAGCGCGTTTCTACTGTTCGAATCGAGCATGGAGCCCATCTGTTCGAACAGTTCGTCCATCATAGTGGTCACGGTTTCAGGGAATATGTACTGGTATGCACAGTAAGCTACGATGGCAGTGATGATGGCCGAGAACAACGCTATCAGAGTGCCGTACCTTACGAGTTGCTTCCTGCCCACGCCTTCGTAGGAGCCTTTCAGCTTGACCATAAAGTACTTCATCAGTAGGATGCATCCTACGATTTTAGCGACGTTCAGTACGGAGCTGATGACATTGCCGAATTTAATGTCGGCCAATAAGAAATTCACTAAAATGAAGCCTCCGGAGATGAGTCCGAACAGAAGGGCGGCCCTTCCTGCTTCCGAGCTTATGATTTTTTTGTTTATTGTTTCCATAACATGTGCAAAGATAGAAAAATTTTGATTATCTTTGTAGGCTTTATAAATATAAGATATGGCGACAACTATAGCATTTACAGATGGAAGCATTCGTCCGTGGGACGATGATGAGGCTAAAAAGATATTTTGGCATTCCTCAGCACACCTTATGGCAGAGGCCCTCGAGGCTTTGTATCCGGGTGTTAAATTCGGCGTAGGCCCTGCCGTAGAACAGGGATTTTACTACGACGTGGACTTAGGCGGAAGGCAGATCAGCGAATCTGACCTGAAGGCGATAGAAAGTAAGATGCAGGAATTGGCTAAGACTAAAGAAACATTTGAAAAACAGGATGTTTCGAAGGCCGAGGCTCTTGAATACTTTAAAAAGAAGGGTGACCCTTACAAGTGTGAACTCATAGAGGCGTTGGAAGACGGCACCATCACATTCTACAAGAACGGTAACTTCACTGACTTGTGCCGCGGCCCTCACGTAAAGCACGTGGACGACATAAAGGCGATACATTTGACGTCCATCGCCGGTGCTTACTGGAAGGGTGACCAGAGTAGGGAGCAGCTTACGCGTATCTACGGCATATCTTTCCCTAAGAAGAGCTTGCTAGACGAGTATCTCCTTATGGTAGAGGAGGCTAAGAAACGTGACCACCGCAAATTGGGTAAGGAGATGGAACTTTTCACCTTCTCTTCTCGCGTAGGTCTCGGACTTCCTATGTGGCTTCCTCGCGGTGCGCAGATGCGCTACACCCTCGAGCAGTTCCTTCGTAAGAAACAGCAGGAACTCGGATATCTTCCGGTAGTTACTCCGCACATCGGAGCTAAGGAGCTTTATGTAACGTCGGGTCACTATGCTAAATATGGAAAAGATTCCTTCCAGCCGATTCACACTCCTCAGGAAGGTGAAGAATATATGCTCAAGCCGATGAACTGTCCTCACCACTGTGAGATTTACCGCAGCTCTCCGCGTTCTTATAAGGACCTCCCTTTGAGATTTGCAGAGTTCGGTACAGTCTATCGTTACGAGCAGAGCGGTGAGCTCCACGGACTTACGCGTGTGCGTGGCTTTACCCAGGATGACGCCCACCTTTTCTGCCGTCCTGACCAGCTTCAGGAGGAGTTCGAAAAGGTAATCGACCTTATCCTCTATGTATTCAAGACATTGAAGATGACGGATTATATGGCTCAGATTTCACTTCGCGACCCTAATAACAAGACTAAATATATAGGAAGCGACGAAAACTGGGAGAAGGCAGAAGGCGCCATCATAGAGGCTTCGAAGAAAAAGGGACTGAAGACAGTCGTCGAATATGGCGAGGCTGCGTTCTATGGCCCTAAGCTCGACTTTATGGTTAAGGATGCCATCGGACGTAGATGGCAGTTGGGTACCATTCAGGTAGACTATAACCTTCCTGAGCGTTTCGACCTCGACTTCGTAGACGCCGAAGGCCAGAAGCAGCGTCCTGTGATGATTCACCGCGCTCCGTTCGGATCTATCGAGCGTTTTACCGCCGTAGTTCTGGAACATACTGCCGGACATTTGCCTATTTGGCTCGCTCCTGACCAGGTAAAAATCCTGCCAGTCAGCGAAAAATACGCAGATTATGCAGAAAAAGTTTGTAATTTGCTAAAAAATTCCGAAATTCGCGCTTCAATTGACGCTCGTAACGAGACTCTTGGAAAGCGTATCAGGGATATAGCTGCGCTGAGAGTTCCTGTGCTTGCGATCGTGGGTGAGAAGGAGGCTTCGGAAGGCACTATATCTGTAAGGAGAGAGGGTGTCGACCAGGGCTCTATGAGTGCAGAACAATTTGTTGAATATATTAAATCAGCAGTAGCTGAAGAATTAGCTTAATGCCAGGACCTTACAGACCGAAACCATCTGGACCGCGTCCACCTATGGGACGTAAACCGGATCCTCGTCAGCAGAAAGACGAGTTCGAACTTCGTATTAATGAGGCTATCACGGCCCCACAGGTACGATTGGTAGGAGATAATATCCCCGAACAGGGTGTCTATCCTCTACAAAAGGCGATAAGACTTGCAGATGACCTCGAATTAGACCTTGTTGAAATTAGTGCTAAGGCAGATCCTCCTGTTTGCAGGATAATGGATTACGAAAAGTACATCTATCAGCAGAAGAAGAAGGCTAAGGAGATGAAGTCGAATTCTGCTAAGATAGTAGTGAAGGAAATTAGATTCGGACCTAATACCGACGAACACGATTTCCAGTTCAAGCTCAAGCACGCTCAGGAGTTTTTGCAAGAGGGCTCAAAGGTAAAGGCGACTATATTTTTCAGAGGGCGTTCGATTATGTTCGCAGACCAGGGAGAAAAGCAGCTTCTTCGTTTCGCAGTGGAATTGGAGAACTACGGAAGGGCAGAGAATATGCCTGTACTCGAAGGTAAGCGCATGACTATGATGATAGCCCCTATCAAAAAGAAGTAAACCGCAGTGTTTGCGGAACTATTTATAAATTATTAATTAAACATTTTTACACAATGGCAAAGCTTAAAACGAACCCCGGTGCCAAAAAGCGCTTTACGCTTACCGGGTCGGGAAAAATCAAGAGGAAGCACGCTTTCCACAGCCACATCCTCACAAAGAAGACCAAAAAGCAAAAGAGAAATCTTGATCATTTTGCGATCATCGAATCTGCAGATATCAAGAGGGTGAAAGAAATGTTGGTTCTTTAAAAAGTATTGAATTATGCCTAGATCAGTCAATTCAGTAGCCTCAAGGGCTCGCCGCAAGAAGATTCTTAAGAGAACCCGCGGTAATTTCCTCGCAAGAAGAAATGTTTGGACGGTAGCAAAGAACACCTACGAGAAAGGACTTACCTATGCTTACCGTGATCGTAGAGCCAAGAAGCGCAGTTTCCGCGCACTTTGGATTCAGAGAATTAACGCAGCTGTACGTCAGTACGGTATGACTTACTCTCAGTTTATGGGAGCTCTCGCAAAGAACAATGTCGGTCTTAACCGCAAAGTGCTTGCAGACCTCGCCATGAACAATCCACAGGCATTCGAAGCTATCGTTAAGTCAGTTAAATAGTTATTGCTGTGACTCTGAAGGAATTCATCCATAATAAGTGGACAAGGTTCGGATTTTGGGCTTTGCTTTACATCCTGTGGGTGATTTGGCTTGAGAACTATTGGTTCCTGCTGGGACTCGGAGTGATATTTGATATATTTATCACGAAGAAGGTTCACTGGAACTTCTGGAAGAAAAGATATAAGGAAGGTGAAAAGCACTCTGCGTGGAATGATTGGCTCGATGCCATCGTTTTCGCAGTAATCGTAGTAACCATCATCAATACTTTCTGGTTTCAGGCTTTCAAGATTCCTTCATCTTCGATGGAGAAGACTCTCTACACTGGAGATCATCTCTTCGTAAGCAAATTGACATACGGTCCCAAGTTGCCTCAGACTCCGCTGACGGTTCCGTTTACGCATAACGTAATGTTTGGGAAAGAGTCCTATTCGACTCTCATTCAGAACAAATACCGCAGGCTTAAGGGAATCAGGAGTGTCGAGAGAGGTGATATCGTGGTATTCGGGTTTCCTAATGGAGATACCATCTTCAGAAAGGACCCTTCAGTGGACTATTACCAAGTAAAGCGCAGCTGCGACAAAAGGACTTTTGACGCCATAGTCAAGACTTACGGTCCGTTGGTCAGCAGACCGGCCGACAAGGTAGACCACTATGTGAAAAGATGTGTGGCTGTAGCCGGAGACACCATAGAAGTTCGTAAGGGACTTGTGTGGGTGAACGGCGAGAAACAGGAGGTTTATCCTGGAATTCAGCTTTCTTCCCGACTGGAGGAGACACAGTCAGACTACCGCGAGATATTTCCTTTCGATAGGAACTACACTTGGAGTAGAGACGAGTTCGGACCACTATGGATTCCTGAAAAGGGAGCTACCGTTCGTTTGGATGCGAAAAACCTTCCTCTCTATGAGAGAATCATCCGCGTCTATGAACACTCTTCCGTAGAAGAGGCTTTGAAGAACGGTGAGTATACCTTCAAACAGGATTACTACTTTATGATGGGAGATAACAGACACAATTCCTTGGATTCAAGGTATTGGGGTTTTGTGCCGGAAGACCACATAGTGGGCAGGCCGGTGCTGGTATGGCTCTCGACAGATGCTTCCGGGAGATTCCCTGCGAACATTCGCTGGAATAGATTCCTGAAGCTGGTAAAAGATTAATAATAAAATAAAAAGTAATAATTATGGCAAAGGTTTGTCAAATAACCGGTAGAAAAAGAATGAAAGGTAACAATGTTGCCCATTCTAAATTGCGTACCAAGCGCGACTTCTCCGTTAACCTCAAGAACAAGCGTTTTTGGAGCGAGGAGGAGCAGAGATTTATAACCCTCAAAGTATCTTGCAAGGGTATGAGAATTATCGAGAAGAACGGTCTTGAGGCCACAATTCGCGATGCTCAGAAAAAAGGATACGTTAACCTTGTTTAATTTTTGATATTATGGCAAAGAAAGCAAAAGGCAACAGGGTGCAGGTCATCCTTGAGTGCACAGAACAGAAGGCAAGTGGTGTACCGGGAATTTCTCGTTATGTGACCACTAAGAACAAAAAGAATACTACAGAACGTCTTGAGAGAAGGAAATATAACCCTTTCCTCAAAAGAGTTACTGTACATCGTGAAATCAAATAATTTTAGGAGGATATAGAATATGGCAAAGAAAGCCGTCGCAACATTCGCAGCTAAGGCCGGTGCTAAGAGCATGGTCAAGTGCATCCGTATGGAAAGATCTCCTAAGACAGGCGCTTATGTTTTCACCGAGACGCTTGTAGAGGAAGCAAAAGCTAAAGAGATGTTCAAGAAGTAATTTCTGAACTTTGTACTATAGTGAGAGAAGAGAGTGATTTTCACTCTCTTTTTTTGTGCTTATAATGCGGATTTTCATTATATTTGTGCGATATGGCTATAAGTTTTTTTCAACGCATAAGCAGAGCCGTCGTAGGCAAATCCAGAGTGGACGATAATACTCTGGACGCCATCGAAGAAGCTCTCGTGGAATCCGATATGGGTGTGGATACCACTCTGAAGGTTATAGATGAACTGGAAGAGAGGGTGTCGCGCGACAAATATATGTCTAAGGAGGAGTTGTTCGGGATGCTTCGCGAGCAGATAGCCTCCCTTATGGACGTGCCATCGGCAGAGCCATCGCAGGTTCGCCCCTATGTGATTCTCGTCGTGGGAGTTAACGGCGTGGGTAAGACTACCACCATAGGCAAGTTGGCATACAAATTCAGAAAAGAAGGTAAGAAGGTCGTGCTGGGTGCTGCGGATACTTTCCGCGCAGCGGCTGTGGACCAATTGGTTATATGGGCGGAAAGGGCCGGTGTGGACATAGTCCGTCAGCAGATGGGTTCCGACCCTGCAGCCGTGGCTTACGATACCGTGAAGTCCGGAATGGCGAAGGGCGCAGATGTCGTTTTGATCGACACCGCGGGGCGTCTGCATAACCGTGTAGATCTTATGAATGAGCTCACTAAGATTCGTAATTCCGTAGGAAAGGCTCTTCCGGGCGCTCCTGCCGAGGTGATGCTCGTGCTCGACGCCAGTACGGGTCAGAATGCGTTTCAGCAGGCTAAGGAGTTTGCACGCGCTACGACCATCAGCTCTCTCGCACTTACGAAGATGGATGGAACCGCTCGTGGCGGAGTGGCCGTGGGACTCGTGGACCAGTTCCATATTCCTATCAAGTATGTAGGTGTAGGAGAAGGAATTGAAGATATCGAGACTTTCGACAAGGATGTTTTCGTGAAGTCTCTTTTCGAGGAAGATAATTTGAAATAAAGTATATTAGATATGAAGCTTGATTATAATTGGCTTAAGGATTACATTAAATGCGATCTTTCCGTTAACCAAATCGCCGAGATTATGACATCTGTCGGCATAGAAGTGGACGGAGTGGAAGAAACTGAAGTGATAGAGGGAGGCCTTAAGAACGTGGTCGTGGCGAAGGTTCTGACTTGCGATATCCATCCGGATTCGGACCATCTGCACATCACTACGGTGGACGATGGCAGCGGAACTCCTCTACAGGTAGTGTGTGGTGCGCCGAATGTGGCTGCAGGACAGAAGGTTCTGTTTGCTAAGGTGGGCGCTGTCCTCCCTGGTGACTTTAAGATTAAGAAATCGAAGATTCGCGGAGTGGAGAGCCTAGGAATGATCTGCGCAGAGGACGAGTTGGGAATAGGCGAGAGCCACGAAGGCATCAAGGTCCTTCCGGAAGACGCCCCCGTGGGTATGCCGGCTAAGGATTATCTTCATATCCAGACCCAGGCCGTCATAGAGTACGAGATTACGGCCAATCGTGTAGACGCAGCTTCGCACTATGGCGTGGCCCGCGACATTTACGCCTATATGAAACTGCACGGCATTCCTTGCGAATTGGCCCGTCCGAAGGTGGGCGAGGCGCTCAAGGCAGGAAAGACAGATGCCCCGGCACCGATTGGCATAGACGTCCAGGATGCAGAAGGCGCTCCTCGCTATATGGGCCTCACCATCGAGGGCATAAAAGTCGGTCCTTCGCCTAAGTGGCTGCAGGAAAGGCTGACAGCTATCGGAAGTCGCCCTATAAATAACGTGGTGGACATCTCGAACTTCGTGCTTTTCGAGCTTGGCCAGCCGCTTCATACATTCGATGCCGATAAGATCAGCGGTGGAAAGGTAATCGTCCGCAGAGCGGTTGAGGGTGAGAAGATTAGAACGCTCGATGGGCAGGATCGCACGCTGAGCGCTTGTGATATGGTAATTGCCAATTCGGCTGGCCCTATGTGCATCGCCGGTGTGTTCGGCGGTGAGGATAGCGGTGTGACCGAGTCTACGACGAATCTCTTCATCGAGAGTGCGTATTTCGATCCGGGCAGCATCCGCAAGACTAGCAAGAAGCAGCAGCTTTCTACTGACGCATCCTTCCGGTTTGAGCGCGGGGCAGACCCTGAAATCTGCGACTACGCTCTTCAGCGCGCTGCCGACTTGGTAGTGGAGTGCGCCGGTGGCAAGGTAATTGGCCCGGAACTCGAAAGTTACCCGGTTCGAATCGAGAGAAAGAGAATCGAACTGGATTATGGCAGAATCTGCGCATTCATCGGTAAGGAAATCGGTGATGATAAGATAGATTGTATCTTGAATGCACTGGGTTACAAATTTGAGAGCAGGGAAGGCAGGACGGCGGTCGTGTTGGCCCCAAGCTATATGGTGGATGTGTACAGGGAGTGCGATGTGGTCGAAGAGATCCTTCGAATTTATGGTTACGATAACATCGAGTTGCCTTCGCAGATGCGTATGTCCGTGAATGCCACTCCGTCTCCGGAGCCGGAAGCTGTAAGGAGCATTATTTCTAACTTCTTGGCGGCCAATGGATTTGTGGAGACTATGAATAACTCTCTTACGAAGGGAGACTATTATTCGACTTTGAAGACTTTCCCGGCAGAGCATTGCGTGAAGATTCTCAATCCGCTTAGTCAGGACTTGAACGTGCTTAGGCAGACTCTGATTCTGAATGCATTGGAGGTGGTTTCATATAATGTGAACCGCCAGATGTCGTTTATGAAGATATTTGAATATGGCTCTGTATATCAGAGACTTCCCGAAAAGAGCGGGGAGACTTTGGAGGGCTATGAGGAGCATCAGAATTTTTGCTTGGCCATTACCGGAACTTCGGAGAAGAACTGGAGAGGTGGCGGCGTGAAGGCTGATTATTTCCAGCTTAAGGGCTATGTAGAGCTCTTGCTGAGAAGATTTGGCGCGGATTTCTACCAGTTGTGGTCAGAACCGGCACCGAGCGATGTCTTCTCTGAGGGTATGACTTTGAAACTTCCGGGTAACGGCAAGGTGCTTTTGACTATGGGTCAGGTACTTCCTGCATTGGCTAAGAAGTTTGGAATCAAGCAGAACGTGTTCGTGGCCGAGATTAGCTGGCCAGTACTTTTCGAACTCGTAAAACGTAATAAGGTAGGGTTCAAGGAGCTTCCTAAGTTCCCTGAGGTGAGAAGGGATTTGGCTCTTCTTCTCGACGAGAAGGTTACCTATGCGGAGTTGCGCACGGCTGCGCTGAAGTCAGCGAAGAAACTCCTTAAGAACGTGTCTTTGTTTGACGTGTATCGCGGAGACAAGATTCCGGAAGGTAAGAAGCAATATGCGTTGAGCTTCACCCTTCAGGATCCGGAGAAAACTCTTACTGACCAGGATGTGGAGAAGGTGATGGACAATCTTCTGAATACATTCCGGAATAATTTCGGGGCTCAACTCAGGTAGATATGAAAAGAGGTATTCTGATAGCCTTAAGCGTGTGTATGCTTGTCGCTTGTTCGAAGGGGGGACGTGTCATCCCTGCTTCGAAGATGGCTGACATCTATGCCGACATGTTTCTGGCGGATCAGTGGATTTCTTCTCATTACAATTCGCGTAAGACTGCGGATACTTCACTTTTCTATGCGCCTATTTTCGAAAAATACGGCTATACCTTGGAAGATTACGATGCTTCGGTGAAGCACTATGTCACTAAGCCTGACGATTATGCTAAAATCTTGAAGGAAGCGGGGCAGAAACTGGACAAGAAGGCGAAATATCTTAGAAAGGTCGACGATTACTATAATAATAAGAAAGAACTTTTCGAGGCTTATGTGCCGAAGGAGTTCGTGTTCGATTCGCTAATGGTTCGCGATACGATGATGGATTGGCATCCTTCGGATACCGTAAAACTAAAGGAGAAGCAAGACACATTATTGATAGATACATTAAAAACTAAAAAATTATGACTAAGACAGAAGTATTAAAAAAGTGTTTCGGGTTTATGGACCTTACCACTTTGAGGCCTGAAGATACTGTAGATGGCGTTAAGGCTTTGGTAGATAAGGTAACGGAATTCCATAAGATGTACCCTTCATATCCTCTGCCTGCATCTATTTGCGTGTATCCTAACTTTGCGCACGTGGTAAAGGAGAACAGAGTAAGCCCTGAACTCCACGTGACTACGGTAGCCGGTTGTTTCCCTTCTTCACAGAGTTTCCTGGAAGTTAAGAAGATTGAAGTGGAGATGGCTATCGCCGATGGCGCTGATGAGGTAGATATAGTCTTGGCCCTCAATGCATTTCTGGCAGGCGACGATAAGACGGCAGGTGAGGAGATTTCTGAAATAAAGAAGATCTGCGAAAAGCATAATGTAGTGCTTAAGGTGATTCTGGAGACAGGAATCCTTAAGACGGACGAACTTATCCATCGTGCATCCATGCTCGCTATGGAGGCAGGCGCCGACTTTATCAAGACTTCTACCGGAAAGGTCAGCGTAAATGCTACTCCTGAGGCTGCTACGGTAATGTGTAAGGCTATCAAGGAGTATTACGAAAAGACCGGAAGAAAGGTCGGCTTCAAGGCTGCCGGCGGTGTTTCCAATGCGGATGAGGCTCTGCAATACTACGAAATCGGACAGAGTATTCTGGGCGACGAGTGGATGAATAAGGAACTCTTCAGATTCGGCGTGAGCAGGTTAGGCAACTCACTTGTTTCAGCCATAGAGAATACAGAGGTAAAATTCTTCTAATCACCTCTTTCCGACTTAGCCGTGTAAATTCGTTTTTACACGGCTTTTTTTGTATACTTTTGTAAAAAAAGGAGCTTGTCTATGAAGACTTTTAAATCATTTATCTTAGGAATCTCAGCCGTTGTAACGTCTTGCAACGGAATTGGTTGGCAGAAGGACCAGTCAATATCGGGATATGATGACGGACGGGGAGTCTCGCACGAGATGATAGTTCTGGGAGAACAACTCGAAGACCCGTATTCTCTTTCGAACGTTACTAAGGCTATCGCTTCGCTCTATCCCACAAAGGCCGGAGTGGTGGAATTGGAAGCTACCGATTATTATGTCCGTCTTTTGCCTCGAAGCAGCGACGATTTGCGTCTGCTTGAGAAGATGGGCGTGCAGATGATGGACCATCCTCTGGACTATCGTATCGTGGAAGAAGGCGATTACTATCACGACCCGCAGATAGCCGAGGGAAATGTTACTTGGCAATATGCCGTAGTGCCGCCTGATTTCGTAGCGCCGGAAGGCGTCAAGTGCGAATTGTTGCACAAGTGCTACTTGGCCGAATCGGAAACTGCCACGAAGGCAGGTCTGGAGTGGATAGACTGGGATGCCGTGGAGGAAGAAGCGTTCAGACTTACCGGTAACGAGGATATGCTGGCCGAGGTGACGACTAAGGGAAAGGAGAAAAAGGAGGCGAAGGTGCCTTCGGGTCGCATAACCATAATAGATGAGGATTACAGCGATAAACCTATAGGCGTGTCCGGGGTCCAGGTGTCTTGTAACGTGTTCGTGAAGTTCGATAGGTGCTACACCGACGAGGAGGGCTATTATACTATGAGAAAGAGTTTTAAGTCGAAGCCGAGATATAGGCTGGTGTTCACTAACAGTAAGGGATTCACTCAGGGGATCAATGCCATCTTCGTCAAGGGCTCGATCTCGACGCTGGGAAGGCACGACCCGGAAGGATACAGCATCTGCGTGACCGAAGCCTCCGAAGGAAAGCTTTTCAAGCGCTGTGCGATAAATAATGCGGCTTACGACTATTATCAGAGCTGTGCGTCGAACGGAGTGAAGATAAAGACTCCTCCGGCCAATCTTACCATCTGGACATTTTCTCTTATGGAGACTAGTGCGTCGTTGATGCTTCATCAAGGTGCCATTTTGGACATTGATTTGCTTAAGGATTTGATAGGGGTATATACTCCTGTGGTAAAGCTCTTTATGCCGGATATTATATTGGGTACGAAGAATCACGAAAAGTATTCGTCCATATACCATCTCGTTCAGCACGAATTGGCTCACGCCAGCCATTATATGCAAGTGGGAAATAAGTATTGGGATGCATATTCGTTGATGATTCTTTCTTCTTATCTATCTTCCGGAGGTGTGACCTATGGAACCGGCGCAGAGGAGGATGCGGGCTATTGCGAGGTGGGAGAGACCTGGGCCTACTATGTGGAGAATATTCTTTATAGGCAGCGTTATGATGATGCCTCGAGGGTGTTCGGGGACAGATACTGGTTCCATCCTGAGATCTTGATATATATGGATAACAGAGGGTTGAACAGATTCAAGATTTTCGCCGCGCTTACGTCTGATGTGCATAGTAGGGAGACTCTGCGCTCGCGTCTGCTGGCACTGTATCCGGAGTGTAAGAGTGTCATAAATGAAGCGTTTAATAGATATTTATAATCATTCATTGTTTTTATGTTTAAGTTTCAAAGATTATTGAGGTTTTTGCTGGCGTCGCTCGTGAGTGTCACGCCAGCTTTTTCTCAGACGAGAGTGTCTTTGTCGACAAACTTTGTCGATTACGTCGATGGCGGAACGTTGAATGTAGATGCGTCGGTGAATGTGTCTTCGAATTGGAGTGCCGGGGCGGCTGTTAAGTATAATCCCTATTCTGCTAATTCCAAGCAGCGCTCGTTTTCCGTGGGAGGGCGCTATTGGCCGTGGTATGTGTATTCGGGATGGTGGTTTTCGGGAAGCGCCCGTTATCAGGAATTCAGTGAGAGCGACATCTATCTCGTGGAGGGAGATAGGGTAGGCGCGGCATTGAGTATGGGATATGCATGGATGATAGACAAACATTTCAATGTGGAGCTTGGCTGGGGACTATGGGGAGGATATGAGTTGTATAAGGAGTACGGATGCCAGACTTGCGCGCGGATCAGGTCGCGCGGAGAAACTTATTTTGTACGTCCTGACCAGATTATGTTATCTTTCTCTTTCATTTTCTGAAATTTTTACTATCTTTGCATACCCTTTGCGCGGGTGGCGAAATGGTAGACGCGCTAGTTTCAGGAGCTAGTGTCAATTGCGACATGTGAGTTCGAGTCTCATCTCGCGCACAATTTTTAACAAGTGGAAGTTATTATATTCAGTTTAATAACTTCCTACTTTTTGGGTAGTGTATGACAGATATCAGAAATATAGCGATAATCGCACACGTTGACCACGGCAAGACGACTATTGTGGATAGGATGATCTATCAAGCGAATTTGGTTCGTCAGCCGGAGAATCTTGGCCAACTAATCTTGGATAATAACGATTTGGAAAGGGAGAGGGGTATCACCATCTTGGCCAAAAACGTGTCCGTTATCTATAAGGGTGTTAAAATCAATATTATAGACACTCCGGGACATAGTGACTTCGGTGGTGAGGTGGAGAGAGTTCTCAATATGGCTGACGGCGTCATTCTTCTCGTAGATGCCTTCGAGGGCTGTATGCCTCAGACTCGTTTCGTACTTCAGAAGGCCCTCCAGCTGGGAAAGAAACCTATAGTAGTGATTAACAAGGTGGATAAGCCCAACTGCCGTCCATTCGAGGTTCAGGAAGAGGTTTTCGACTTGATGTTTAATCTGAACGCTACTGAAGAACAGCTCGACTTCAAGACTGTCTATGGTTCGGCCAAGCAGGGATGGATGTCTCTCGACCCGAATAAGCCTACTTCGGACATTACTACGCTCCTCGACGTGATTCTCGAAGAGATTCCTGCTCCACAGATAGTGGAGGGGACTCCTCAGATGTTGATTTCATCTCTTGAGTATAGCCCTTATGTAGGTCGTATCGCAGTCGGCAAGATTACTCGCGGTAGCTTGAAGGCAGGCCAAATGGTCAGCCTCTGTAAGAGATACGACGTGATTCAAAAGCAGAAAATCAAGCAGTTGATGGTATTTGAGGGACTTGGAAAGGCCACTGTAGAAGAAGTTCACTGCGGAGATATATGTGCGGTAGTCGGAATCGACGGATTCGAAATCGGCGACACCATAGCGGATTTCGAGAATCCGGAGGCACTTCCTCCTATCGCGGTGGATGAGCCTACGATGAGTATGCTGTTCACTATCAACAACTCACCTTTCTTCGGAAAGGACGGTAAGTTCGTCACATCCCGTCACATTAAGGAAAGACTTGAGAAGGAGTTGGAGAAAAACTTGGCCCTTAGGGTTAAACCGGGCGTCTCTGCAGACTCTTTCGTGGTATATGGCCGTGGCGTACTCCATCTTTCCGTGCTCATCGAGACTATGCGTCGTGAAGGATTCGAGCTTCAGGTGGGCCAGCCTAAGGTGTTGGACAAGACTATCGGCGGCCAGAGGTGTGAACCTATCGAGGAACTTTCCATCGAGGTGCCGGAGCAGTTCGTAGGTGCGGCTATCGAGATTTCGACCCGTCGTAAAGGAGCTCTCGTGCATATGGAGCCTCGCGGGGATAGAACCTTGCTTGAATTTGAAATTCCTACTCGCGGACTTATGGGATTGAGAAGCAATCTTCTCACTGCATCGCAAGGAGAGGCTGTCGTCGCTCATAGATTTAAGGATTATCAGCCATATAAGGGAGATATCGAGCGCCGTAGTAATGGCTCTCTCGTTTCTCTCGAGACCGGAATTGCAAGTGCTTATTCGATGAACAAACTGCTCGATAGAGGTAGGTTCTTCGTGGAGCCGGGAGAGGAGATTTATGCCGGTCAGGTGGTAGGTGAGCATACTCGTGAAAGAGATTTGAACATAAATATTTGTAAGACGAAAAAACTTACGAACGTGCGTGCGGCCGGTTCTGATGAGAAAATTATCTTGCCTCCGGCTATCAAATTCTCCCTCGAAGAGGCTCTGGAGTACATTCAGGAGGATGAATTGGTGGAGGTAACCCCTCACTTTATGAGAATCCGTAAGGTCTTGCTCGATCCGCTGGCTCGAAAGAGAAATAGCGACAACATAGATTGATAATAGAAAAAAATTTATTAACTTTGCAACCCTTTGTAGTAGACTTATGCGAAATCGGCTCTGGAGTTAAGTCCTTCAGCGCCATCGCTGATAAACAGTTCTTTGAAAGTTTCGGTAATCCCGAAATACTTGATGCTAATGTCAATGTGGAGTATACAGTCCATAATAAAGGCGTGAGCGTGGATGTTACCTGTCGGATGGTCGGTAGCGTTACAGTACCTTGCGACTTGTGTTTGGAGCCTCTTGAGATAGGTGTCGAGACTGGATTTTCAGAGAGTTACACTCCGGAAGGTGGGGAACTTGACTTGAGCCAGGACGTTTATGATTTCGTAATCATATCGCTTCCGCTAAGGCGAGCTCACGAAGAAGGCGAGTGTAATGAGGAGACTACAAAGTTTTTAAGTAAATAATAATTTAAAAAGTATATAAAATGGCAAATCCAAAACACAAATTCTCTAAACAGAGAACAGCCAAGAGACGTACGCACGATTTCGCGCCTGTACCTACTCTTGCTACATGTCCGAATTGTGGCGCTACTGTAATCTACCATCGCGTTTGTCCTGAATGCGGTTACTACAGAGGACGTCAGATTATCGAAAAGAGCGCTGAGTAGTCAGTGCTTCTTGATGGTCTCTTAGTTCAACGGATAGAACGAAGGTTTCCTAAACCTTAAATACAGGTTCGATTCCTGTAGAGACTACCTGCCGACACGGAGTTTTCAGTTTCCTGAAGACTCCGTTTATTTTTTGAAATAAACAAAATTATTTATAACTTTAAGTACAAATTGAATTAAACCTTTGTACTTATGGCTAAAGTTCATGTTTTTAATGCAGGTCCTTGCCTGTTGCCTCAGGTGGTTCTGGACCGCGCCAATGATGCTATTAAAGAATTTGCCGGAACCGGCGTATCCCTTCTTTGCATATCTCACAGAACTAAGGAGTGGGAGGCCGTTATGGATGAAACCAGGGCGTTATGGAAGGAATTGCTACATATACCTGAAGGTTATGAGGTCGTATTTCTTTCTAGCGGTGCCTCTATGGAGTTTCTCTATGTGGCGATGAATTATCTCGAAAAAAAGGCAGCCTATCTGGACACCGGAGTATGGGCTTCGAAGGCCATCAAGGAGGCGCAAGGTCTGGGCGAGGCTGTGGTCGTGGCTTCTTCGAAAGATAAGAACTACACCTATGTTCCTAAGAATTACGAGATTCCGCAAGACGCGGACTATTTCCACATAACCACTAACAACACCATCTACGGAACGGAGATTCACGAAGACATAGACTGTCCGATTCCTCTTATCGCGGATATGTCTTCCGACATTATGAGCCGTCCGATCGACGTGAGCAAATATGCTATGATATATGGTGGCGCCCAGAAGAATGTCGGCACCGCCGGATGTACTTTCGCCATCATTAAGAAAGACACCCTGGGAAAGGTTACAAGATACCTTCCGGCTATGCTTGACCTTAGAAATCACATAGACAAGGGTTCGATGTACAACACTCCTCCTGTATTCTCCATCTTCGTGATGAACGAAACCCTCAAGTGGGTCAAGTCCATCGGCGGTGTGGAAGCCATCTATGAGATAAATCAGATAAAGGCGCAGACCCTTTACGACGAAATTGACAGGAATTCTCTATTCGTCGGTACGGCTCAGAAGGAAGATCGCTCCATTATGAACGTGTGCTTCGTGATGGCACCTTCTTACGAGCATCTTCAGGACGAATTTCTGACATTTGCCAAATCTCACGGAATGGTGGGCATCAAGGGGCATAGAAGCGTAGGCGGATTCCGAGCTTCCATTTACAATGCTTGCAGTCAGGAAGACGTTCAGGCTTTGGTAGACTGTATGCGCGAATTTGAACAATTACATAAATAAGATAACACTATGAAAGTTTTGCTTGCAACACAGAAACCCTTTGCACCACAGGCAGTAGAGGGTATTTCGAAAATCGTTTTGCAGTCCGGACACACCATCGAGGTCCTCGAAAAATACGAGAGCGAGGCTGAATTGGCCCAAGCCCTGAAAGGCGTGCAGGCCCTGATAGTCCGCAGCGACAAGGTCGGAGCGCAGACCATTGCACAGGCCGATGATTTGAAGATAATCGTGCGCGCAGGTGCTGGCTACGACAACATCGACCTCGAAGCGGCCACGAAAGCCGGCGTGGTAGTGATGAACACCCCTGGGCAGAATGCCAATGCAGTGGCGGAATTGGCCATAGGACTTATGATTTATATGGCTCGCAATCAGTTCAATCCGAGCACCGGCGTCGAGATCGCAGGGAAGACTTTGGGCATACAGGGCTTCGGAAACGTGGGAAGTCTGGTAGCGGCGAAGGCATTGGCATTAGGAATGAAGGTCCGTGCGTTCGACCCGGTGAAAAGCGATGAGGATATGCTCGTGCGCGGGGTGGAACCGACTTCGAGCGTGAAAACTCTCTATGCCGATTGCGATTACATAAGCTTGAACTTGCCGCTGGTGACGGTGACGGAGCGCTCGGTGGGCTACGACTTGCTGTCGGCTATGCCTAAGGGCGGAGTGCTGATAAACACTGCCAGAAAGGAGATTGTGGACGAAAGCGGCCTTGAGCGCGCGCTCGAGGAACGCAGCGACATAAAATACGCTTCGGACGTGGCACCGGACAATTACGCGGCCCTTCGCGAGAAGTTCGGCCTTAGGGTATATGCCAATTCCAAGAAAATGGGCGCACAGACTGCCGAGGCCAATCTTAACGCGGGACTTGCAGCTGCCCGCCAGATAGTGGACTATTTCGAGACAGGTAACGTTAAATTCCAAGTAAACAAATGAGAGTAAAGCCTTTTGCAGCGCTTCGACCGCCTAAAAATCTAGTGGAGCAGGTAGCTTCTCCACCTTACGACGTGCTGGATTCCGCTGAGGCATTGGCTATAGCCGGTGACAAGTCGCTTCTGCACATTACCAAGCCGGAGATAGATTTTTCTCCTATGCTTCCGGATAATGATCCTAAGGTGTACCGGGAGGCCATAGAAAATTTCGCCGAGTGGCAGAAAAAGGGCTATTTGGTAAGGGATTCAAAGCCTTGCTATTACGTATATGCGCAGACTATGGGCGAGCGTACCCAGTATGGCTTTGTGTTGTGCGCGCATTGCGACGACTATGCTAAGGGATTGATTAAGAAACACGAACTCACGCGTAAGGATAAGGAAGACGACAGAATGGTGCACGTGAACATTCAGAGCGCCAATATCGAACCGGTTTTCTTCGCATTCAGAACGCAGCGAGAACTCGAGGATATCCTATATAAGACGGCCTCTTCCGAGCCGGAGTATGACTTTACGGACGAAAACGGATTCGGGCACAAGTTCTGGGTTATTTCCGACGATGCCCTGATAGAGAGAATTACGGAACTGTTCTCCGACAGGGTAGATGCCTTCTACATCGCTGACGGACACCATAGGAGTGCTGCGGCTGCGAGAGTGGGCGAGGAAAGGGCTGCGGCCAATCCTTCCCATCGCGGAGACGAGGAATATAACTACTTCATGGCGGTCTGCTTTCCTGACGACCAGCTTAAAGTTATGGACTACAATCGCGTAGTGAAAGACCTTAATGGTCTGGTGCCAAGCCAGATAATAGGTATGCTGGGAGAACACTTCGACATTATGTGCCAGGGCGAGTCAGTTTATGCTCCGAGCGAACTTCATACCTTCTCGATGTACCTCGAAGGGAAGTGGTACGAGCTTAAAGCCCGTCCGGACACCTATCACGGGGCCGATTTGGTGGAAAGCCTGGATGTAAGCATACTGTCCAAGTATGTCTTGGACGAGATATTGGGCATAAAGGATTTGAGAAGAGACCCACGCATCGATTTCGTCGGAGGAATCAGGGGGCTGGGCGAATTGAAGCGCAGGGTCGACAGCGGCGAGATGAAAATCGCGTTCGCACTCTATCCTGTCACGATGGAGCAAATCGAGGATATCTCGGACAATCACTTCATTATGCCTCCTAAGACGACTTGGTTCGAGCCTAAATTGAGGTCCGGTTTAGCTATTCATACTTTTTGATTTAAAATGACATCATCTTCGGAAATAAGGAATACTTTAAAGAACTTTTTCGGGTTCGACTCCTTTAAGGGAGATCAAGAGGAGATTATTCAGCATCTTCTCGACGGAAATGATTGTTTCGTGCTAATGCCTACTGGAGGAGGCAAGTCTTTGTGCTACCAGCTTCCGGCCATTATGATGGATGGCGTGGCGATAGTCATTTCGCCGCTCATCGCACTGATGAAAAATCAGGTGGATGCCATCCGTGGCTTCGTGGAAGGAGGCGACAGTATAGCGCATTTCCTGAATTCGTCCCTGAACAAGAGCCAGGTGGATGCGGTGCACTCCGACATATTGTCCGGACGCACTAAAATCCTGTATGTGGCGCCGGAGTCGCTTGTCAAGCCCGAAAACGTGAGCTTCCTTCAAGGAGTCAAGATATCGTTTTACGCCGTGGACGAAGCGCATTGTATCTCCGAGTGGGGACACGATTTCCGCCCGGAGTACAGGCGCATCCGCGAGATTGTGGACGAGATAGGTCGTGCGCCTATAATAGCCCTTACCGCTACGGCCACGCCTAAGGTCCAGAGCGATATCCTGAAGAATCTCGGCATCTTGGAAGCTCGGGTATTCAAGTCTTCCTTTAATAGGACTAATCTTTATTACGAAGTGAAGGATAAGGTCGATGCCGATAAGGACATCGTCCGCTATATTAGACAAAACCCAGGAAAATCCGGCATAGTTTACTGCCTGAGCCGAAAGAAGGTGGAGGAAATGGCCGAGTTTCTTAACATTAACGGAATCAAGGCCCTTCCTTATCACGCGGGACTCGATGCGAAGACCCGTTCCGAAAATCAGGATCGCTTCCTTATGGAAGACGTGAATGTCATAGTGGCGACCATCGCCTTCGGTATGGGTATAGACAAGCCGGACATCCGTTTCGTAATTCACTACGACATTCCTAAGAGCGTCGAAGGGTATTACCAGGAGACAGGACGTGCCGGTCGCGACGGCAAGGAGGGCGTGTGCATAGCTTACTACAGCTATAAGGACATACTCAAGTTCGAGAAGTTCATGAAGGGAAAACCTCTTGCGGAGCAGGAGATTTCACGCCAGCTTCTGGACGAGGTGGCTTCTTATGCCGAGTCAAGCCAATGCCGCCGCAAGCTGCTTCTGGGCTATTTCGGCGAGGATTTCTTAGTGGATAACTGTGGAATGTGCGACAACTGCCTGCATCCTCGCGCCGTGTTCGACGGTCGCGCCGAGATGAAATTGGCCATAAAGCTCATTCTCTCGCTGAAGGAGCATTTCAAGGTAGAGCACCTCGCGGCTATATTGGCCGGAAACGAAACTGCTCTGGTGAAGAGCTACAATCACGATAAGAGCGTGTATTTCGGCGCCGGCTCGCAGCATACCGAGAAGTTCTGGACGGCAGTGCTGCACCAGGGGCTGTTGGCGCATCTGTTGGAAAAGGAAATCGAAACTTACGGACTCATCTATGTGACGGATTTGGGAAAGCAGTTTCTCGAGAATCCGTGGCAGCTGGATCTGGTGGAGGACAGGCACTTCTCCAGCACCGGCGGTAGCGACGATGACGACGATGACGAGGCCACAGGGGCCAATCTGGCCGCTATGCGTGGGGGCGGTGGCGATGCACAGTTGCTCGCGCTGCTCAAGGATCTTCGTAAGGATATGGCTCACAAGCTTAACTTGCAGCCGTGGATTATTTTCGGAGACCCGTCGCTTGACGATATGTCCATTATCTACCCTATTACGCTGGACGAGTTGAGAAATTGCCAAGGCGTGGGCGAGGGTAAGGCGAAGAAGTTCGGAAAGGAATTCGTAAAACTTATCGCGAAATATGTGGAGGAGAACGAGATAATCCGTCCGGACGATTTCGTGGTTAAGACGACGGCGAGCAAGTCCGATAAGAAAGTGAAGATTATCAGCCAGATAGACAGACGTCTGCCTTTTGAGGACATAGCTTTGTCGTTAGACTTGTCCATGGATGAATTGATGGATGAGGTCGAGACCATAGTATCTTCCG
>ENA-UEQL01000436-UEQL01000436.1-human-gut-metagenome-genome-assembly--contig:-NODE-436-length-29402-cov-5.563683_pt1 | contig 29402 bp, 23 predicted proteins | sample MGYA00242905_ERZ507926 | MGnify/ENA primary metagenome ERZ507926 (study PRJEB26167, sample SAMN06115531) | human gut metagenome | host: Homo sapiens | place: China:Henan | collected 2015-09-09 | study...
AGGGTATCGGGGCGGGTGGTATAGACGATCAGCTTATCGCCGCCGGTGGTATCAAATTCGACCTCGGCGCCGGTGGAACGGCCGATCCAGTTGATCTGGGAGGTCTTGACGCGCTCCAAGTAGTTCACGTCGGAAAGGTCATCGATGAGGCGCTGGGCGTAGGCGGTGATCTTGAGCATCCACTGGCTCTTTACCTTGTGGATGACCTCGCTGCCGCAGCGCTCGCAGACGCCGTTTACCACTTCCTCATTGGCCAGCACGCACTTGCAGCTGGTGCACCAGTTGACGGACATTTCCTTCTTATAGGCCAGCCCGTGCTTAAATAGCTGCAGGAAGATCCACTGGGTCCATCTGTAATAGGCGGGGTCGGTGGTGTTTATCTCCCGTTCCCAGTCGAAGGAAAGGCCCAGGCTTTGCAGCTGTGCCTTGAAGTGCGCCACGTTCTGTGCCGTGACGATCTCCGGGTGGATGTGGTTTTTGATGGCGAAGTTTTCGGTGGGCAGGCCGAAGGCATCCCAGCCCATGGGGTACAGGACGTTATAGCCCTGCATCCGGCGCTTTCTCGCTACGATATCCAAAGCGGTATAGGAACGGGGGTGCCCCACGTGCAGCCCCTGCCCGGAGGGATAGGGGAACTCCACCAGCGCATAGTATTTGGGCTTGGTGTAGTCATTTTCGGCGTGGAACGCACGGGCCTGCTCCCATTTTTTTTGCCATTTCGGTTCGATTTCCTTAAATTCGTGTTTCAACGGTCTTCCTCCCAACCTCATTCGGCGCCGCGGCGCTTGCTTTGTTTATGCAAAAATCAGTTTTCCCCGGTAAAATCCAGCGGCAGGCGGGGCGCATCCGCCCACACCCGGTCGATGCTGTAAAAATCGCGGGTTTCGGCATAGAAAATATGGACGATCACATCCCGGTAGTCCATCAGGATCCACTGGGCGGAGCTGCGCCCCTCGATGCGCTTGGGCTCAATGCCCTGACGCCCCAGATATTCGTCCAGATCCTCGCACAGCGATTTGACCAGCGTGGTATTGCCGGCGCTGGCCACCACAAAGTAATCGCCGATGGTGGTCAGCTCGCCGATCTGGATGACCTCAAGGTCGGTGGCCTTTTTGCTATCCAAAAAACGGGCGATGGAAAGAGCAAGTTCTTTCGGGTTCATTCCTTTTCCTCCTTGCAGATTTTAACGTATTCATTGTAGGCCTGCCAGCTGTCCCGGCAGATGGTTCTTCTGCGGCGGGTCAGCTTGCCGATGGTATAGGACAGGGCATACAGCATGGCCTCATCCAGTGAGGTATCCGCCAAACGGCGCATCTCGGCCACATCGGGGTAATGCCGCCCCTCCTCGGTCAGGTCCGCCAGATAGATGATCTTTTCCAGCCGGCTCATGCCGGTCCGGCCGGTGGTGTGGTAACGCACGGCGTCCTCGATCTCACGATCCCGTACCCCGAAGCGCCCCAGCAGCTCCGCCGCCGCATAGCCGTGGATGAGCTGCGGCTGCTCCCGAAAATCGATATCGGGTATTATAGCACTTTGCCCCACGATTTGCAATGCCTCCGGAAGGGGCATTTCCTTGCAGCAATCGTGCAGTATGCCGGCCACCGCCGCCTTTTCGGGATCCTCCCCCCAGCGGCGTGCCAGCCGTTCGGCCTCCCGTTCCACTCCCAGGGAATGAAGGTACCTTTCTTCGCTCATCAGCGGCCGGATCGCCGCACGCATTTCCTCCCGGGTCATCGTTTTTCCCCCTTATACAGTCCGTGGGCGGCAATGTACTCCCCTACCCCATCGGGCAGGTCATGACAGGGCAGGCCGCAGCGCAGCTTTTCCCTTATCTCGGTGGAGGACACCACCCGCACCCGGTTATCCAGAAAGATGGTGAGCACGCCCTCCCGCGCCAGCAGCCTTGCCTGACGGTACAGCGACTCCTTATCATCCGGTTCCCGGCTGGCCACCGCCAGCGTGCATAGTTTGGCCAGCGTGCGCCATTCCCGCCATGCGGTAAAGGTCAGGTAGTTATCGGTTCCCATGATGAGATAAAAATCATCATCGGGGTAGAGCCAGCGCATATGCTGCATCGTTTCGACGGAATAGCTGACGCCGCCCTTGGCAAGCTCGTAGTCATCCGCCACGGCGCCGCGCAGCCCCAGCAGCGCCAGACGGCACATCTCCAGCCGGTCCTCCCCTGCCGCCAGCTCCGGAGAGGCCTTATGGGGCGGGATATAGGTGGGGATAACATGAAGACTGTCCAGCCGCAGCTGCTTCATTGCATGACGGCATACCTCCACATGACCCAAATGGATGGGATTGAAGGTGCCGCCGTAAAAGCCGATCCTAGCCACTTCTCTCCCCTCCGTTACTTCAGGTCAATGATGGTTTTTTCGGGGTTTTTGCGGTAGAGGGTCACCTTTCGTCCCACCACCTGCACCACCTCGGCGCCGGTCGCCTCCGCCAGCAGCGCCGCCATCTCCTTCGGGGTCTCCGGGGCGGTCTCCAGCACCGTTAATTTGATCAGCTCACGGGCGGTCAGGGCGTCGTCCACCTGCTTTTGCAGGGCGTCGCCCATGCCGTTTTTGCCCACCTGCAAAATCGCCTCTACGGTATTGGCCATGGCACGCAGCCGGGCTCTCGTTTTGGAATTCATCATTTCATTCTTCCTCTTTTCTGCTTTTCATTTTCTCATACAGCGCCGCCAGCGCCCGTCCCCGGTGGCTGATGGCGTCCTTTTCGGCTCCGTCCAGCTCTGCAAAGCTGCGCTCCCCCACCATAAAAAGCGGGTCATAGCCGAAGCCGTTTTGTCCGTGCAGGCAGCGGGCGATGGTCCCCTCGCAGGCGCCCTCGCACCGCAGGATGTCCCCCTCGCCGAACACAGCGCAGATGGCACAGACAAACCGTGCCGTGCGCTTTTCATCGGGGATGTGTTCCAGCTCCCGCAGCAGCTTTTTATTGTTGTCGTCGGAATTATGCCCCTCGCCGGCATAGCGGGCGGAATACACCCCCGGCGCACCGCCGAGAGCATCCACGCAGAGGCCCGAGTCATCCGCTACGGTGGGCAGGCCGGTGGCCCGGTAGATGCCCATCGCCTTGAGGAAGGCGTTTTCCGCAAAGGTGCTGCCCGTTTCCTCGATCTCCAGATCGGGCGGGCAGACCTCATCCTGCGGGATGACCTGCCAGCCCAGCGGGGATAAAATACGGCAGAATTCCTCTACCTTGTGTTTATTTTTGGTGGCCAGTATCAGCTTCATGCTTCTTCCTCATCCAGTAGCAGCGCACGGGCGAACTCGGCGGCGCAGAAGGGGGTCAGATCCCCGATGCTCTCGCCGGTGCCGACGAACTTGATGGGCAGCCCCAGCTGATCCCGGATGGCGATGGCCACGCCGCCCTTGGCGGTGCCGTCCAGCTTGGTAAGAATGATGCCGGTGACGCCGCAGGCCGCTGCAAATTCCCGCGCCTGATTCAAGCCGTTCTGCCCGGTGGTGGCATCCAGCACCAGCAGCGTTTCCCGGCTGCAGCCCGGCGCCTCCCGTTCCAGTACCCGGTCGATCTTCGCCAGCTCCTCCATCAGGTTTTTCTTGGTGTGCAGGCGGCCGGCCGTATCGCAGATGAGAACATCGATATTCCTTGCCTTGGCGGCGGTGATGCTATCGTACACCACCGCAGCGGGGTCGGCGCCCTCGGCGTGCTTCACCATCTGGCAGCCCACACGGCCGGCCCATATGCCCAGCTGCTCCCCGGCGGCGGCCCGGAAGGTATCCGCAGCGCCCAGCAGCACCTTTTTGCCCTGCCCCTGCAGCCAGTAGGCCAGCTTGCCGATGGAGGTGGTCTTGCCCACGCCGTTGACCCCGACCACCAGCACGACGCTGGGCCGGGTCTCGGTTCGCAGCGGCTCGTCCGGCTCCATCAGCTCGGTGACGATCTCGCAGAGATTCTGCCGCAGCTCGGCGGAGTCGATGCTTTTGTGCTTGATGCGCTCGCCCAGCCTGGAGCAGATCTTCCCGGCGGTGGTCACCCCCACATCGGCCAGAATGAGGATCTCCTCCAGCTCCTCCAGCGTATCGGCGGTGATCTTCCCGGAGAAATTATCCAGCTCCAGACTCAAATTCTGCTTGGTCTTTTTTACGCTTTTGCGAAAAATATCAAAAAATCCCATGGGTACTCCTTAATTCAGGCTCTTGCCGAATTTCTTTTCCATCTCGGCCACATCCAGCCGCAGCAGCTTACTGATGCCTTCCTCCTCCATGGTGACACCGTACAGGACGTCGCCCTGCTCCATGGTGCCGCGGCGGTGGGTGATGGAGATGAACTGGGTGTGGTCGGTCATGCGGTGCAGATAGGCGGCAAATTTACCGACATTGACATCGTCCAGTGCGGCCTCGATCTCATCGATGAGGACGAACGGGGCGGGATTGACCCGCAGGATGGCAAAGTAGATGCAGATGGCCACAAAGGCCTGCTCGCCGCCGGAAAGCGCCGACAGGTTTTTGATGATCTTGCCGGGCGGCTGCACGATGATCTCGATGCCCGTTTCCAGAGGGTCGGTGGCATCGGTCAGACGCAGCTCGGCGTGTCCGCCGCCGAACAGCTCCCGGAAGATCTCGCCGAAGTGCCGGTTAATGCCCGCAAAGCGCTCGGTAAAGATGGCGCTCATCTTGGCGGAAAGCTCGGCGATCAGCCGGGTCAATTCCTTCTTGGCGTTCTCTGCGTCGTCTATCTGCTCCTTCATAAAGCGGTAGCGGCCGCTTACCTCCTCGTATTCCTCTATGGCGGCCACATTTACGGCGCCCAGCCCCCGGATGCGTCCCCGCAGCTCGGTCAGGCGCTTCTGGGCGGCGGGCACGTCCTCCAGCGGGATGGCGGTCTCGGCAGCCTCGCTGCGGGTCAGCTCATATTCCTCCCACATCTTGGTGCTGATGCCGTTCTGCTGCTCCTGCATCGCTTCGCTCTTTTCCTGCAGGCGCACAAGCTCGCTGGCGGCGGCCTCCCGCTTGGTGATGGCATCGCCGCTTTCCCTTGTCAGGATGCTGCGGCGGGCCTCCAGCGTGTCCTTCTGCCCGTCGGCCTCCTTGATATCCCGGCGCAGTGTTTCGATCTCGCTGCCGCCGCCGGCCGCCCCGGCGGTGATCTCCTCGATCTCGGCCCGGATGGCTTCGTTTTCCTTTTGCAGCTGTTCCTGCTTCTGCCGCAGCTCGGTCAATGCCGCTTCGCTGCCGCTTTGCTGGTTTTCCAGCTGCGCAATGACGCTTTGTGCGGCCTCGCAGTCCTTGCGGCGGGTGATGGCCTCCATCTGCAGGTCGGTCACCTGCCGTGCCGCCTCCTCGATGGCCTCGGTCAGTGCGGTATGCGCCGCCGTGCTTTCCACATCCATGCGGTTCAGCCGTGCGACCTCCTCGGTCAGCTTTTTCACCAGCTCTCCGCCGGTGAGCTTCTGCTTTCGCAGCTCCTCCACACGGGCGGTCAGCTCGTCATATTCCCGCAGCGCCTGCTCGTTCAGCTGCTCGGCCTCCTCGGTGCTTGCGGTCAGCCGGGACACCAGCGTCTGTGCGGAGATCAGATCCTCCCGCGCGGTTTTTTCCTCGGCTGCTATGCCCTCCACCGTCGCCCGGATGGTATCCGCCTCCCGGCGCAGCTCGGTCAGCTGGGTCTCCAGCTCCTCCACCTGTGCGGCGTATTTCTTCGCCTCGGCGGTCAGAGCGTCTATCTCTCCCCGGCGGGAAAGAATGGATACGTTTTTATTGACGGAGCCGCCGGTCAGGGAGCCGCCCGCATTGACCACCTGCCCATCCAGCGTGACCGCCCGGTAGCGGTAGCCGTAGGCCTTGGCAATGGCGGCCGCGGCGTCGATGTCCTCCGCCACGACGGTACGCCCCAGCAGCGAGTCCATCACCGCCCGGTAGCGTTCCTCACACTGTACCAGCTCGCTGGCCAGTCCCACATAGCCGCCCCGTGCGGCCAGGTCGCTTTCCCGGATCGGGTTCGCCCGGATATTGGTGAGCGGCAGGAAGGTGGCACGTCCCGCACCCCGTTCCTTCAGCAGGGCGATGGCCCGCTTGGCGGCGGTCTCATCCTGCACCACGATATTCTGAATGGCGGCGCCCAGTGCGATCTCCACGGCGGTGGAATAGCGGTTTTCGGTCCGGATCAGGGCGGAGACCGGCCCGATGACGCCCCGCAGGGCTCCGGCACCCGCCTGCTTCATCACAAACTTGACGCTGTTATTAAAGCTTTCGTAGTTCTTTTCCAGGTCGGTGAGCACCTGCGCGCGCTGCAGCTTTTCCCCGGCCAGCTTTTCGCTGTTTCTCTGCCGGCTTTCCACCTCGGCGATTTTATCGCTGCGGCTTTTCAGCTTATAGAGGTAGCCGTTTTTGCTGTTCTGCAGGCTTTCCAGCCGTTCCCGCAGCTCCTCCGCAAAGGCCCGGTGCCCCGCCAGCTCCTCCCGCAGGCGGGTCAGGTTCTCATCCTTATTCTTGGCCTGTCCCCGCAGCGCCTCCAGACGGTCCACCGTCTCCTCGGCCAGCGTGCCGGCGGTCTCGGCGGAAAGCTCCGCCCGGTGGATGTTCTCCTGCAGCTCCTGCTTTTGCAGCGCAAGGGCGCTCTGCTCGGTCGCCAGCCGGCGTTCCTCCTGCCGCTTGGCCTCCAGCGCCTTTTGGCTCTCCTCCCAGCGGCGGGCGGTCTCCTCGGCCTCCTTTTGAAGCAGGGCGCAGTCCTCCCGCAGGCCGGTCAGCTTTTCCTCCAGCTCCCCGGCGGAAAGCATACTGCGCTCCCATTCGTCCTGCAGTTCCCTGATCGTGTCCTCATTGTGGGTGACGGTGTTCTGCTTGACGGCGGCGTTCACCTTGGCCTCGGAAATGGCGGTTTCCCACTCCCGGATACGGTCCCGCTTATGCTCGATGTAAAGGTTCAGCTCCTGTGTTTTCTGCTGGATCTCCTCGGTCTCCCGTTCGATCTCCTCCAGCCGCTTCTGGGCGGTGGTTCTGTCGTTGGCGGCCAGAAGGGTCTTATCCTCCAGCTCGGCCATCTGCCGCCCCAGCTTTGCCAGCTGTTCCAGCCACAGGCTGATCTCCAGCGATTTTTTCTCCTCGGCCAGCACCACATACTGCTTGGCCTTTTCGCTTTGCGCCTTCAGGGGGCCTACCCGGTCCTCCAGCTCCTGCATGATATCCCGCAGGCGGATGAGGTTATCCTCGGCCTGGGTCAGCTTGCGCTCCGCTTCGGTTTTGCGGTAGCGGAACTTGGAGATGCCGGCGGCTTCCTCGAAGATCTCCCGCCGCTGGGTACTTTTGGCGCTCACGATCTCCGCTATTTTCCCCTGCTCGATGACCGAATAGCCATCCCGTCCCAGGCCGGTATCCATAAAGGTCTCGTTGATATCCTTGAGCCGGACGGGGTTATTGTTTATGCGGTATTCGCTTTCTCCGCTGCGGTACAGCCGCCGGGTGATGACCACCTCATCGGTATCGATATCGATGCTGCGGTCGGTATTATCGATAAAAAGGCTCACCCATGCAAAACCGGTCGGCTTTCGGGAAGCCGACCCGCCGAAGATCACATCCTCCATCTTGGCGCCGCGCAGGCTCTTCACCGATTGCTCGCCGAATACCCACTTGATGGCGTCGCTGATATTGCTTTTTCCGCTGCCGTTCGGCCCGACGATCACGGTGATTCCGTCATCAAAGGTCAGCTTTGTGCGGTCGGGGAAGGACTTAAATCCCTGCATTTCCACCGCTTTCAGCTTCATGGCATCTCCTCCTGTTTTTCCCGTTTCTATGCAAAATCACATACTGACTCATATTGAATTTTCATTATACTCCTTTTTTGCCCTTTTCACAAGAATTTCTTTTTCCTTCCGTATTTGCGGCGGGGGCGAGCGGCCCCCGGAAAGCCCCTGCAAGGGGCCGGGCGGGGGCGCAGCCCGTTCCGGCTTCGCCGGAACAAAGCAGGCGGAGCCTGCTTTCGCCGCCGCAGGCGGCGGGGCTGCGCCCCGATCCCGTCCCCTGCACCCGCCCGCCCCGCATAGACCCGACCCCCGCCGAATATAGATAGAGCAACAGCCATAACAGGAGGGTAAAGCATGGGATATTACTGGCCGGAGGGAATGCTGCTGGAAAGTGAGCAAAACCGTTATTATCTGCAAAATGAGGAGACCCTGTGCAGCGCCATGCGCATCGGGCAGATCCTGGAGGGGCGGGCGCTGCTGTGCGATTACGACCACAACCTCATCGTCGATCTGGGCTGCTGCCGGGGCGTCATCCCGCGGGAGGAGGGCGCTTTGGGCATCCGGGAGCAGACGGTGCGGGATATCGCCATCATTTCGCGGGTCAATAAGCCGGTCTGCTTTCTCATCACCGCCATCGAGCATGATGAAAACGGGGCGCTGCGGCCCATTCTGTCCCGGCGGGCGGCACAGCTGCGCTGCCGCAGGGAATACATAGAAGCCCTGACCCCCGGCGAGATCATCCCGGCACGGGTCACCCATCTGGAGAATTTCGGCTGCTTTGTGGATATCGGGTGCGGGCTGCCGTCGCTCATCAGCATTGATCAGATCTCGGTCTCCCGCATCAGCCACCCCAGGGACCGCTTTGCGGTGGGCGAAAGCATTTATGCGGTGGTAAAGGCGGTGGAGCCGGAGGGGCGGGTGCAGCTTTCCCACAAGGAGCTGCTGGGCACCTGGGAGGAAAATGCGTCGCTGTTCCTGCCGGGAGAAACGGTGGCGGGCATCATCCGCAGCGTGGAGGACTACGGCGTTTTTGTGGAGCTGACCCCCAATCTGGCGGGGCTGGCCGAGCCCTGCGAGGGGGTTCGGGCGGGGCAGCACGCCGGGGTCTACATCAAAAGCATCCTGCCGGAAAAAATGAAGGTCAAGCTCATCATCGTGGATGCCTTTGACGCCCCCTATTCCCCGCAGCCGGTGCAGTATTTCCTCACCGAGGGGGTGCTGCGGCGCTGGCGGTATTCCCCGCCGGAATGCCCCCGCATCGTCGAAACGGTATTCCCGGAATAGCGCTCGGCGGCCGGGTTTTTCTTTGCTTCCCCGCCGCCCGCTGCAAGCCGCGGGACCCGGGCCGCAGGCCGCCCCGGCGGAGCCGGGGCCGGCGGGCGAAGCCCGCCGAAACCGTCCGCAGGACGGTTTGGCCTGCGGCCCGCCCTACCCCTGCCGGCCTTCGGTCTGCACAAACCGCCCCCGAAAATCTCGTCACATCCGCCAAACTTTTCCCCAAATAAGAACAAAAGTTCTTGCAAAACGCAGAAAACAGCAAAAATCCCCGCCGGGAGGCAGGGATTTCGATTTCGCTTTGCGTACTTAATTTACGGAGGGGCAACAGCGGCTTTGCCCGGCGTTCATTGGGGGACGGCGCCGGTGCGGGCGCTGCCGGAGGCCAGGTGGTAGGTCACATCCCGCTGCAGCCGGTCGCTGATGAGGGTCACGCTGCCCACCGGGGCTTCGGGGGTGAAGGTCAGCAGCGGGGTGCTTTCCCCTGCCGCCGTGACGGTAAAGGGGCGTCCGGCGGTCAGCCACAGCTCCACGCCTATGCGGGGCAGATTGGTCGAAAGGACAAGCTCCGCGGGCAGGTGGCCCGCCGCCAGCAGGGTACCGCCGTTGATATCGGCCGTGGGACCGCGCAGGGGGTTCTGCTCCCGGCCGGAGCCGAGCAGCACCACGCCGTCCGACTGGAAATAGGAGCCGTTCAGGTCGGCGGCATGGGTGCCGGAACGCACCGAAAGCAGGCCGCCGGTCACGGTCATGCAGCGGGTCTCATCGGGGGACTGCGCCTGCCCGTAACCGCCGCCCAGCAGCAGTCCCTCCTCCGCGGTGGAAAGGGAGGTGCGGCCGCCGGAAACGGTAAGCCACCGGGAAACGATGCCCCGTCGGGCCGTCTGCACCGTCAGCTCCCCTGCGGTGAGGGTCAGCTGTTCGGCGAAAAGGGCGGTATCGCCGCCGGAAAGGGTGATATGCCCCCCGCCCACCACCAGATTGCCGGTGGAATACAGAGCGACATCGCTGCAATCCAGCGTCAGGCTGCCGCCGGTAACGGCCAGCATTTTACCGGCCCACAGGCCGCGTGCCGTCGCCGAAACGATGGGGTCCCGCCGCAGGGTGGTGCTTTCCTCGGTGGGCTGCTGCTGGGGCAGGCCGCCCCAAACGCCCCATTTATCGGCGGTTTCGCCGTAGCTTTGCAGGGTGCTGCCGCCCCCCGTGGTGATGTGGCAGGTGCCGTCCGAAACGGTGATGCTGCCGGTTGCCGTTATGCCGTCGCCGCCGCAAATAAGCGCTGCCGCGCCGCCGGAAAGCAGCACATTGCCGCCGGTTTTTTTCTCATTCCCCACTGCGATGCCCACAGCGCCGCACGCCACCGAAAGCTGCCCGTTTTGCAGCTCCAGCAATGTTTTGGCGGTAAGGCCGTTGCGCCACGCGGTAACGGTGACCGTCCCGCCGGAAAGCACCAGCCGTTTTTCACTGTGCAGGGCGTCATTGTGGGAGGCGCTGACCGACAGGCTGCCCCCGCCGGTCACCAGCAGGTCGCCGCCGGTACTGATCACCGATTCGATGACGGCGGAGCCGGAGTAGAAATAGTTTTTGCCGTCGGTGACGGTATTTTCGGTGCCGTCCTCCAGCAGCAGTACCACCGGGCCCGCCCCCCGAGAAAGGATGGCGGGGCCGCGCTCACACTGCATATCCACCCCGCGCAGCACCAGCCGCACCGTATCCCCGGCCGGGGCGTCGATGACCAGCTGGGCATCCTGCAGGGTGCCGCTGATGAGGTAGGTGCCCCCCTGCGAGATGATGATGCGGGAGGCCGAGGCCATGACATTGGGGGCGTTGCTGATGACCGAGTCGACATTAAACTGCAGGATGTAGTAGGGCTCCTGCTGCCACAGGGTATGGTCGGCGGTCATAGGGTCGGTCATCGATTGCGGCAGCTCATCGGGATCGGTACGGCCGCAGGCGGCCAGCAGGATCAGCGCCAGCAGCAGCGGCAATATTCGTTTCATCGCGGCCGGCCTCCTTTCATCGGTATTCTGTGCTTATCATACCGCAAAATGCGGCGGAGTGCAAATAGAGTTTGCAAAAGCAAATAGTCCCCGCCGGCGGCCGCCCGGCAGGGCGGGAGGCGGCGGGATGCAGGGGGCGGGTTTGCAGGGGGGCGGGGCGCAGCCGCGGCGATGCTCCGCATCGCCGCGGCGGACTTCGTCCGCCGGGCCCGTCCGGAGGACGGGCCCGGCTGCGCCCCGAACCGGCCCCCTGCAGCAGCCGGGAGGGGTCACTGCAGGGCGGCCAGATAGATTTTGCGGGTGTCCTCCATGGCGGCGGCAAAGGTTTCCTGCGGCGCCTCGGAAAGGGCGCAGCGCAGCAGAATACCGCTGATGCAGCCCGCCCCGACCATCGAAAGGTACTCGGGCTCGGGCATCCGGGGGGCAAGGCCCTCCTCCACGGCGGCGGCGGTCAGGCAGGTCATGATCTCCCCGATCATCCGGCGGGTATCGGCCCGTTCCTGCGGCCCGCCGCAAATATCCTGCAGGGCGGCCTGCGGGAACCCCGCGGAGGGCATCTGGGAAAAGAACACCGAACCGCATTGCATCAGCTGGCGGGCGGTCTCCTCTATCACACGCCAGCGGCCCGCAAAGCCCTCGGCGGTGGAAATGGCCTCGTAAAGCTCCGCAAAGCCCTGCGCCCGGCTGTACTGCATGGCGTCCCGCAGCAGCTCCTCCCGGGAGGGGAAATATTCATACACGGTGCCCTTGCCGATGCCCGCCGCCTCGGCGATCTCGGAGACCTTCAGGTCCCCCAGCGGGCGGCCCTGCCGCAGCAGGTGCAGTACGGCATGGAACACGGCGGCTTTTTTCTCGGGCATACTCATTCTTCTACCTCCTCAATGACGACCTTCTTGGGGTCCTTTTTCAGGAAAATATCATAGACGGCGGGGACGATGAACAGGGTAAGCAGCGTGGCATAGGCCAGCCCGCCGATGGTCACAATGGCCAGCGGCTGCAGCATATCGCCGCCGGAGCCCAGCCCCAGCGCCATGGTGACAAGGCCGAAGATGGTGGTCAGTGCGGTCATCAGGATGGGGCGGATGCGGTCACGGCCGGTTTGAACCAGCGCCTCGGTGCGCTCCCTGCCCTCCAGCCGCAGCTGATTGACATAATCCACAAAGACGATGCCGTTATTGACCACCACGCCCGCCAGCATCAAAAAGCCCAGCATGGCGATGACCGAAAGCTCCTTGCCGGTGATCCACAGCCCCAGCAGACCGCCGGTAAAGGCCAGCGGGATGGTGAACAGCACGATGAACGGCGAAAGCAGCGACTGGAACTGCGCCACCATGATGAGATAGATCAGGGCAACGGCCAGTGCGATCATCAGGGCAAGGTCGCCCATGGTGGAACGGATCATTTCGTTTTCACCCTCGAAGGCATAGCTGCAGCCCTCCGGCATTTGGTAGTCGGCCAGCAGCTTTTCCACCTCACGGCTCACCAGCCCGATGTTGTAACCATCGGCGATTTGGGCGGTGACGGTGACGGTGCGGGACTGGTTTTCCCGGTGGATGGCGGCGGAGGACGCCGCTTCGGTAATGGCGGCGATCTCGGAAAGGCGCACCTCGCAGTCCTGCTGATTTTGGGTGCCGGTGAGCTTGAGCTCCTCCAGCGTTTCCCTTGTGGTGATGTCCCGGTCATCCGGCACGACCACCACCGGCAGGTCGCTGCCGTTTACGGTGATATCGGTGGCGGTGGTTTGCGAAAGCACGGCGGCGGCCACCTGCTGATAGACCTGCGCCACGGTGAGGTTATACTCGGCAGCCTTGGCCTTATCCACGGTGATGCGCACCTCGGTGCTGTTTTCCTCCTGCCCGTCGCTGACCGAGGCGACCCCCTCCACTGCGGAAACGGCCTTCGCCAGCTCGGCGGCGGCGCTCCGCAGGGTATCCATATCGTCGCCGGTCACGGCCAGCCGGATGCCGCTGCCGCCGGTCATCATGCTCATATCCATGGTGGAGCCGTTGGCGGAAACGGTGCAGTCAAGGTCGGTGCAGGCCGCCTCGATCTCCTTGGCGATCTGCTGGCTGGAGCCGCTGCGCTTCTGCTGCAGCAGCACATACAGGGAAAGGTCGCCGCCGCCCATCATGGTTTTACCCTCCATGGCGCCGACGGTATCCACCCCGTCCACCGAAAGGATGCGGTCAATGACGGTATCGCACATTTCCCGGCCCTGTGCGGTGGTGGCGTCCTCCGGCATTTCAATGGACACCGAAACCTGCGGGCTGTCCATTTCCGGCATAAAGGCGGTGCCCATGCCCACCGCCAGCAGCCCGCTGACGATCAGCAGCGCCACCGCCCCCAGCAGGACAGGCGCCTTATGCCGCAGCACCAGCCGCAGCAGCTTTTCGTAGCTTTCCATCATGCGGGAAAGCAGCCGGTTGGGCTTTTTCCCGGCGGCGTCCCCGGTAAGGAGCTTGCCCGAAAGGGCGGGCACCAGGGTAAGGGCGACCAGCAGGCTGGCCCCCAGCGAATAGGCGATGGTCAGCCCCATATCGGCGAAGATCTGGCGGGTAAGGCCGCCGGTAAACAGGATGGGGACAAAAACGCAGACGGTGGTAAGGGTACTGGCGGTGATGGCCCCGGCGATCTGGCGGCAGCCGTGAACCGCCGCCGTGGCGGCATTGTACCCCAGCTGGCGCAGACGGTAGATATTTTCAATGGCGACGATGCTGTTATCCACCAGCATACCGACGCCGAGCGCCAGCCCCGAAAGGGAGATGATATTGAGGGTGACGCCGGTAAAATACATAAGCACCACCGCAAAAAGCAGGCTGATGGGGATGCTGAACGCCACGATGACGGTGGGACGGAGATCCCGCAGGAAAAGCAGCAGGATGGCGGTGGCAAGCAGTGCGCCGAACAGGAGGTTCTGCAAAACCGAGCGGATGACAAGGTCGATGTACTGGCCCTGGTCGCTCAAGGCGGTAAGGTGCAGCCCCTCGTATTTTTCCTCCAGCCGTTCCATGGCGTCGTAGAGGTTCCGGCAGGCGCCGGAGGTGGAGGCCACCGAGGACTTCTGCACGGTGAGCAGCACCCCGTCATTGCCGTTGATTTTGGCATAAAGCTCCTCGGCATTATCGGCCAGCCGCACATCGGCGATATCCGAAAGACGGATCTGCCCCACGTCCCCCACCGAATAATCGAACAGCACCCAGTTTTCCAGCTCCTGCAGGTCGGCGAATTTATCCCCGACCTTGAGGGTGAGCCGGCCGTCGGCGCTTTGAATATAGCCGGCGGGCATGGAGAAATTCTGCGCCATAAAAAGCTGCGAAACGGCGGACTGGGTCAGGATGCCGTCCAGCCCGGCGGCCTTGTAGGCGGCGTCCCGCTGCTGACGGAACTGCTCCTCGGCTTCATTGAGGGCCTGCTCCGCCTGCTGCAGCTGCACCGTGGCCAGAATAAGCTGCTGCGAAAGCTCCAGCTTGCCGGTCTCCAGCTGGGACTGCGCCTTATCCAGCTCCGAAAGGGCGGCGTCCAGCTCCTTCTGGCTGGCCTTGGCGGTTTCCAGCTCCTTTTTCAGCTCCGGAATTCTCGGCTCGATGGCGGAAATAGCGGCGTTCAGCTCGGCGATGGTGCCGTAGTCATCCTGCACCTTGTCGTGGCTCTCTATCCATTTTTCGCCGTTTTCCTCCTCCAAAAAAAGCTTCTTGATGGCGGCGGTGTTCTCGTCCAGGGCCTTGGTGCCCTCGGCAATGGTCTTTTCGGCTTCGGCCTTGGCTGCGACCGATTGCCGATAGGTTTCCAGTCTTGTCTCGGCACGGGTCACGCTGTTTTGGGCGGCGGTCAGGGCTTCATTGGCCTTGACCGTTTCGGGGTCATTGCGGTTGATATAGGCGGTTTTTTCCGTTTCGATGGCGGCAAGCTCGGCTTCGGCGGTATTCAGCTTGGCCTGCAATTCGGCATCGTTCGGGTTATCGGCCAGTTGCTTCTTCAGCTTGGCGATCTCCGCCTGCTTATCGGCCTCCCGCTTCTGCAATTCCTGCCAGCCGGCATCCTCCTTCAGCCGTTCCGGGGCGTCCTTTGCGGCGGCATTATAGGCGTCCTGGGCGGCAGCCTGCTGCGCTTTGGCGGCGTCCAGCTCCTCTTGCAGGGCGTCCTCGCTGCTGCCCAGCTCCTTCAGGGCGGCGTCGGCGGCCTTCAGGGTGTTTTCGGCAGCCTTCAGATTGGCGCGCAGGGTGGTGCGGTTGGTCTGCAAAAGCTGCAGCTTGGCGTAGTCTGCCGCACCGAGCGCCCGGGCGGCGGTCTCGGCGTCATTGTAGTCCTTTTGCAGCTTTACCATGGCATCGTACTGGTTCAGTACGGCCTGTAATGCTTTTACCTCGGCGGAATTGAGGGTGGAGCCGATGGTGGTTTGATCCTTGGCATTGGAAAGCTGCCCGGCGGCGGCTACCAGCTGCGCATAGGCGGTGCCGCTTTGCTCCTCCAGCTTCTTTTTGCCCTCGGTGATCTGCTTGCGGGTGGCCTTTAGCTGCTTTTCGGCATCGGCAAGGGAGCCGTCGATGGCGGTGAGCACCTTTTCATTGAGGGCATCGATGCGGGACTGATCCAGCTCGATGCGGATCTGGCTTTCCAAAAGGCCGCTGCCGGAAACAGAGGCAACACCGTCCACCCGTTCCAGTGCCGGGATGACGGTGGAGGTGGTGAATTCCGAAAGCTCCTGCCGGGCCATGCTGTCGCTATCCACCGCCAGAACCATAATGGGCAGCAGATCGGGATTGATCTTCATCAGGATGGGGCTGCCGGCGGCATCGGGCAGGGAGCCGGAAAGCTGATCGAGGGCGGCGTTCATTTCGATCATGGCGCTGTCCATGCCGGTGCCTTCCTCAAATTCCATCACGACGATGCTGACATTTTCCTGCGAGATGCTGGTGATGTTTTTAAGGCCGCTGGTGGCCGCAAGGGCGCTTTCCATCGGTTTGGTCACGCTTTGCTCCACCTGCTCCGGGCTGGCCCCGATGTAGGTGGTGTAGGCGACGGCATAGGGCAGGTCCATATTCGGCAGCAGGTCGGTGGTCATATTGATGAAGGACATGACGCCGAGAATAAGCACCAGCACCACTGCGACGAATACCGTCATCGGCTTTTTTACGCTGAAGCGAGATAGCATAGGGAAAGACTCCATTTCCGGGGATAAAATGTACCGACCGACCGGTCGGTCGGCGAGCTCTGCTCTTATTTTACCGCAAAAAATACCAAACGCAATAGGGGAAGTGTTAACTTTCCGTGAATGATGTAGCGCCCGACGGGGAAAGTGTGCTATAATAACGGCAGAATGAGCCGGAAGGCGGGGTCGGGCGGCCCCGCACGGGAGCCTTCGGCTCCCGGAGGGCACCCCCCTGCGGGGGGGCGCCCCGGCCCGGCGGAGCCGGGCGCGGGGCCGCCCGGTCTGCCCGGCCTGCGGCATGAAGGAGGGTATCGACATGTATCATATTCTGGTGGTGGATGATGAAGCCAAGATCCGGGAGATCATCAAAAAGTATGCGCTGTTTGAGGGCTACCGGGTCAGCGAGGCCGCCAACGGCATGGAGGCCATCGACCTGTGCCGCACCGAACCGTTCGATCTCATCATCATGGATGTGATGATGCCGGAGCTGGACGGCTTTTCGGCCTGCCGGGAAATAAGAAAATACAGCCGCACCCCCATTTTGATGTTGAGCGCGCGGGGCGAGGAATACGACCGCATCCACGGCTTCGAGCTGGGGATCGACGACTACGTGGTAAAGCCCTTCTCCCCCAAGGAGCTGATGATGCGGGTGGCCGCCATCATCAAGCGCAGCGGCGGCGAGGAAAATAACCGCTTCGTCTTTGAGGGACTGACGGTGGACTTCACCGCCCGGCTGGTGTTCATCGATGAGCAGCGCATTGATATGTCCCCCAAGGAATACGACCTGTTTTTCTATATGGTGCGCAACCGCGGCGTGGCCCTCACCCGCGAACGGCTCATCCACGATGTATGGGGCTACGATTTTTACGGCGACGACCGCACGCTGGATACCCATGTGAAGCTGTTGCGAAAGAGCCTGGGCCGGTACAGCCGGTGTATCATCACGTTAAGAGGAGTTGGATACCGCTTTGAGACCGTGGCAGAGCCGGAAGGCGAGGAGGGCTGACCCGCAGGAGGATCGCCCCACCCCCGCCCCGCAGCAGGGGCAGAATATCTTTTCCCGCCTGGGCGTCCGCTGGAAGCTGGTGGGCAGCTTTGCTATGTTCGTGGCGCTGCTGCTGATGCTGCTGTGGCTTTTGCAGATCGTCTTTCTGGAAAGCTTCTACAAGACCATCAAGACCAATTCCATCAAAAATACCGCCGAGCAGATCGCTGCCAGCATCAATGACGAAAACTTCTACGCCGAGGTGAACCGCCTGACCCGCCAGGACCTTATCTGCGTCCATGTCATCCGGGAGGACGGCACCGCCATTCTGACCTCCGGCAACCAGCCCTCCTGCATCCTGCATATGCTGCTCAATGACCAAACCTCCCTGCTGTTCCGGCAGGCCGAGGAAAACGGCGGCACCGTGCTGGAAAACTATCAGCTTCTGGAGCTTTCCCCCGCCATGCAAAGCAAGGGCACCCCGCAGAACGCCTCCACCGAGCAGCTGCTGTACGGCATCCTCACCACGCGGGGGGAGGGCGACGCCGCCGAGCCGGTCATGGTCATGGTGGATGCCACCATCACCCCCATCAATACCACGGTGGATACCCTGCGGGCGCAGCTGGTCATCATCACCGTCATTATGACGGCGTTTTCCGTCCTGCTGGTGCTGCTGCTTTCCTCCATGATCTCCCGTCCCATCATCCGCATTACCGAAAGTGCCAAGCAGCTGGCCACCGGCGATTATGACGTCCACTTTACCGGCGGCAGCTACCGGGAGATCACCGAGCTTGCCGACACCCTGAACTACGCCGGCCGGGAATTGAGCAAGGTGGAGCACCTGCGGCAGGAATTCATCGCCAATGTGAGCCACGACCTGCGCACCCCGCTGACGATGATCTCCGGCTATGCCGAGGTCATGCGGGACCTGCCGGGCGAAAATACCCCCGAAAACGTGCAGATCATCATCGATGAGGCGCACCGGCTGACCGACCTTGTCAATGATCTTCTGGACCTTTCCCGGCTGCAAAGCGGCGCGCAGACCCCCAACCCCGAGCCTCTCAACCTCACCGAAATGATCCGGGGCATTATGGGGCGGTACGCCAAGCTGGTGCTGCATGACGGCTATACCATCACGCTGGAGGCCGGGCAGGACGCCATGGTGATGGCCGACCGGCTGCGGATGACGCAGGTCCTCTACAATCTCATCAATAACGCCATCAACTACGCCGGCGAGGACCGCATGGTGCTGGTGCGCCAGACGGTGGAGCACGGCGCCGTCAAGGTGGAGGTCATCGACCACGGCGAGGGCATCGACGCCGAAAACCTGCCCTACGTATGGGACCGCTACTACAAGGTGGATAAGAACCACCGCCGTTCCGCAGTGGGGGCGGGGCTGGGGCTTTCCATCGTAAAGGGCGTGCTGGAGGCCCACGGCGCCGAATACGGGGTGGCCAGTACGGTGGGCCGGGGCAGCGATTTCTGGTTCCGGCTGCCGCTTTTGGAGCAAGGGGACGCTTTATCCGCCCAAAGTGAAGAAAATTCCTTTGATTTTTCCTGATTTCTTCACGCAGCCATCACATTGAACGGATATGATAAGGGTGTGGAATAAATAAAGGGCGCAACGCCCGGCCGAGGGTTTTTCTTTCTCCTCCTTATCTTCATCCTTCCTTATTGTTTTTTCTTTGTCCTCTTTTCTTTTTCCTTCGGCTTCATTCCCCGCTATCCTGCGCCGGCTGCAAACGGCCGCAGGGAACTGTCTTTCTAAAGGCTCCCGTACCACCCGGTGCGGGAGCTTTTCCTTATGCAAACATTAAGAATTTATGAATTCGGCGGGGGCGGCATTGACGGCGGCGGGGAAAAAATGGTATGCTGACTGTACTAGTGGCATTAGTACAGTTTGGCGGTAAAAATAATTTGCATTTTTTGTTTTCGGATGCAATAAAATCCATCAAACCGCGCCACTTATTATAGTGAATGATATTTTACGGTAAGAGGGGAGGAAAACTCTGTGCAATACATGGTGGAGACCAAAAATCTCCGCAAGGTGTACCGGACCGGCGATGAAAAGGTCGTGGCGCTGGATAATATCGATCTTGCCATCGAGCAGGGGCAGGTGTGCTGCATTTTGGGCACCTCCGGCAGCGGTAAATCCACCCTGCTGAACCAGCTGGCCGGGCTGGAAAAGCCCACCCGCGGAACGGTAAAAATCCGGGGAGAGCTCATCAGCAAGATGAGCGAAAAGCAGCTGGCGGTGTTCCGGCAGAAGCACATCGGCTTTGTGTTCCAGTCCTACAATCTCATTCAGGGCATGACCGCCGTGGAAAACGTGGCCATGCCGCTGATGTTCCGGCGGGTATCCCGCAAAAAGCGGGAGGCTGCCGCCCGGGAGATGCTGATGCAGGTAGGGCTGGGGGAACGGATGGATCACCGCCCCAATGAAATGAGCGGCGGACAGCAGCAGCGTGTGGGCATCGCCCGCGCCTTCGTCTGCAATCCCGAGGTGGTATTTGCCGATGAGCCCACCGGCAACCTGGATACCAAAACGACCAAAGAGGTCATGGAGATGTTCCTGCGGTTTGCCCGGGAAAAGGGCACGACCATCATTCTGGTAACGCACGACCGCAGCCTGGCGGAATACTGCGACCGCATCGTGACCATCTCCGACGGACGCATTATCTCCAATGAGGACCACCGCCATGCCAAGGCGGTGCCGCCCCCGGCCGACATCCCCGACGGGGAACTGCCGGAAACGCTGCATTTTACCGATAACACACTGGCCGCCGGCCAAGGAGGAGTATGACTGTGAAAAAGATAAGTAAGATCCTGACGTTTATTCTGGTGCTGGCCATGGTGCTGGGCACCGTAGCGATGGCGGAGGTTGGTGACCCCGTTACAACGCCTACTTATACCATTACTGCCGGAACATTTACCAATGGCAGTATTTCTTTGACCCTTGTCGGCAACGATGGAAAAGATACTTCTCTCGGCAGCATTACTGTGACCGGCGGTAAGATCGAGGATATCGAAAAAGACTCCAAGGTTAAGGTCGTCTTTGTACCCAGCCCCGGCTATGAGTTTGTAGGTGCCAAAGACAACAACGGAAAAATCATCAAGGACGGCGATGTGCTGACCATCACCGATAATCTCACCATTACGCCGGCATTCGCCCCCAAGGCCAGTCTGGGCAGCGCCGCAGCCGTGAACAGCTACACCCTGCAGGCCATCTGCCCCAGTGCGTACTACTGGCAGCAGTACCATAAGACCCCCGGCAGTGGGGACACCAAGTACACCCGCTATCCCGGCAAGCTGAACGGCACCCAGTCCCCCAGCACCGAGATTGCCAAGGGCTACTATGTTGACCTGACCCTGTATGTCAATGACGCCGACTATGTCACCTTTATTAACGGCGATACCGCTAAAAATGATCTTTTCTCGGTTACTACCCCCGGCGACAGCAGCTTCCTTGCGGGGAACACCACCCCCTCCGCCAATGCGGAGATCGACGCATGGGAGGGCAAGGGCTATACCGTTAAGCTGACCGGCGTGTACTATGTGGGCGGCAATGATAACACCCTCAAGCTCATTGTGACGCAGGGCAACTACAATGCCATCCTTTCCTGCAAGATCGACAATGCGACCATCGTGCCGGAAAAGGAAAATGACAAAAAGCCCGACGGGGAGACCACCGCGGCGCAGCCCTATGTCATCATCAGCAGCTACAGCTACGGCAAGGGCGATTTGGTGGCCGGCGAAACCCGCAACGTCACCATGACCTTCCGCAATACCAGCAAGACCATGGCGGTGGAAAACATGATGGTGACCATGACCCTGCCCGATGCCATGATGCTGACCAGTTCCTCCAACTCTTTCTACATCGAAGCGCTGGCGGCCGAGGGCACCATCACCAAGACCGTGAATGTGACCGTGAAGCCCAGTGCGGCGGCCCAGTCCCATTCCATGACCGTTGATTTTACCTATGACTACCTGGATAACGGCGTGCGCCGCAACGCCAAGACCACCGAGAGCATCAGTATGCCGGTGCTGCAGGTGGACCGCTTTACCGTGACCGGCATCGACCTGTCCCAGGAGATCTTCATGGGCGAGGAGAGTAACCTTTCGGTCAATTTTGTCAATAAGAGCCGCACCGAGATCTACAATCTTTCCGCCAAGCTGAACTGCGAAGGACTTTCCAATAACGGCGAGGAGCAGTATCTGGGCAACCTGGCCTCCGGCACCACCTCCAGCGCCGATTTCTACATCACCGGGAATGAAAAGGGCGAGCTGGTGGGTGAGGTCATCATCACCTACGAGGATACCAACATGAACCAGCGCACCGTTTCGGTGCCCTTTACCACCAAGGTGACCAGCCACGAGGACGCATGGGGCCCCCAAGGCCCTGTCGGCCCCCAAAATCCCGACGACCCCGGCATGGACCCCGGCATGGAGCAGCCTGCGGGCTTCCCGTGGTTCTGGGTCATCGGCGGTGTGGTGGTAGTGGCTGCCGGCGTATTTGTGTACCTGAAGCTGCGTAAAAATAAAAAGGAGAGCGTAGAAGAAGATGAGGATATCTGACCTTCTGAACGTCTGCCTGCGAAACCTGACCCGCCGCCGGGTGCGTACCGCCCTGACCGTCATCGGCGTTGTCATCGGCGTGTGCGCCATCATACTGATGGTCTCACTCGGCATCGGCGCGCGGGAATCCATGATGCAGATGCTGCAACAGTGGGGCGATCTTACCATCATCAATGTCTACAATTACGGCGGAGGGAACGCCAAGCTGGACGATAAGGCCCTCTCCCAGATACAGGCGATGGAAAATGTGCAGATCGCTACCCCGTTTTACAGCAGCCGGGTCAGCTTCCGGCTGAAATCCCGCAACGGGCGCTATGCGGCCTATACCAATATTATCGGCATCTACCCCGATGCCTTTGAAGCGCTGGGCTATAAATTGAGCGACGGCACCTCCTTTGCGGACAGCAAAAAGGATTACGGCATGGTGGCGGGCGCCAATGTGGCGTATTCCTTCCGGGATACCAAGAAAAAACGCAATAACTTTGTGGATCGCAACCAGACCGACGCCATGGGCAACCCCAAAAAGCCCTTTGTGGATATCATGAAGGATAAGCTGGTTTTGTACAGCGAAAGCTATGACAACAACGGCAACCCGAAAAAGGGCCTGGAGGTCACCCCCCATGTGACCGGCGTGATGGTGGAGGACTGGAACAAGGGCTGGGAGACCAGCGAATGCATCCTGATGGACATCAACCAGCTGAAGGCGCTGGAGCAGAAATACTATAAGATCAGCGGCGAGAAAGCCCCCGAACGGACCGGCTACGATGAAGTGCGGGTCAAGTGCGTAGACTCTGCCTCGGTTTCCGCAGTGCAGCAGGCCATCACCGATATGGGCTTCCAGTGCTCCTCGATGGAGGACTCCCGCAAATACTTTGATGAGCAGCTTACCATGATCCAGACGATGCTGGGCGGTCTGGCGGCCATTTCGCTCTTTGTTGCCGCCATCGGCATCGCCAATACCATGGTCATGTCCATCTACGAGCGCACCAAGGAGATCGGCGTGATGAAGGTACTGGGTGCGGAGCTGGGCGCCATTCGCTCCATGTTCCTCACCGAGTCCGCAATGATCGGACTGATCGGCGGTGTGGTGGGTGTCGCGTTGAGCTTCCTCATCAGCTACCTGTTAAATAACGTGCCGCTTGTGGCGAACCTTCTTGCCACGCTGGGCCTCAGCTTCGGCAACGGCGGGGCGGTTTCCATCATCCCGTGGTGGCTGGTGCTGGTGGCAATGGTCTTTTCGATGATGGTCGGTGTGGTATTCGGGTTCATCCCCGCCAACCGCGCCGTCAAGATTTCCGCCCTGGAGGCCATCCGGCACGACTAAAATCTACATTTTGCACATAGGAAAAAGCTCCTTCGGGGGCTTTTTTCTTTGCGCCGCCCGTGGTATACTTGGTGCAAGAACCGCAACGGGGCGCGGGGCGCTCCGGCCTTCGGCCGGAGCCAGCGGCCCCTGCGGGGGCCGCCGAGGCCGCCCGCAGGGCGGCCTGCCCCGCGCCCCGCCCCCCCCTGCACAAGCTCTGCCAAGGAGGAACCGCCCATGCCCTACGATCTGCAAGCCGGACTGGCCGCCTACCGCCCCTGCAATGAGCAGGAGCAGCGGGATCTGCCGCTGCTGCAAGCGGCGCTTTCGCAGCCGGGGATTTTCACCCGGCAGAACGAGACCGCCCATTTTACTGCCTCGGCGTGGGTGGTGAACCCCGCCCGGGATCGGGTGCTGATGATCTACCACAATATCTATAAAAGCTGGAGCTGGACGGGCGGCCATGCCGACGGCGAGACCAACCTTTTGGCGGTGGCGCTGCGGGAGGTGGCCGAGGAAACGGGGCTGCAAACGCTGCGGCCGGTCAGCGGGGATATTTTCTCCATCGAGGTGCTGACGGTGGACGGCCACGAAAAACGGGGTCGGTATATCCCCTCCCACCTGCACCTCAACTGCACCTATCTCATCCAAGCGGACGACACCGAGCCGCTGCGGGTAAAGCCCGATGAAAACAGCGGCGTGCGCTGGTTCACCCCGCAGGAGGCGCTGGACGCCTGCACCGAACCTTGGATGCGGGACCGCATTTACCAAAAGCTCATCCGAAAAGCCGGACGTATATAAATTATCCAAGGAGGGACTGCCATGAAACTGCCGGAAACCACCACCGAGCGTATCGAACGCAAATTAGACCGCAAGCTCCGCCTTATCCGTGTGGCGCGGGGCGAAGAACCCGCCGATGTGGTATTCAAAAACGCCACCTATCTCAATGTGTTCAGCAATGATTTCTGCCACGGCGATATTGCCGTTTCCAATGGGCTGGTTGCCGGCATCGGCAGCTACCGCGGCATAGAGGAGATCGACGTCAGCGGAAGGTTCGTCTCCCCCGGCTTCATCGATGCCCATATCCACCTGGAAAGCAGCATGGTCTCCCCCGCCGAATTTGCCCGCGCGGTGGTCAGCCACGGCACCACCACCGTCATCACCGACCCGCACGAGATCGCCAATGTCATGGGGGTGGACGGCATCCGCTATATGCTGGAGGCCACCGAAAGCCTGCCCATCGATGTGCATTTTATGCTGCCCAGCTGCGTGCCCGCCACCCCGCTGGATGAAAGCGGCTGCGCCCTCGACTATAAGGCCATCGACGATTTGTACGACCACCCCCGTGTGCTGGGCCTTGCCGAAATGATGAACTACGTCGGCGTTGTCAACGGCGACCGGGAGGTCATCAGCAAAATACTGGCCAGTCAGGCGCACCACAAAAAAATCGACGGCCACGCCCCCGGGCTTTCCGGCCCCGACCTCAACGCCTATATCGCCGCCGGTGTTTATTCCGACCACGAATGCAGCAACTACCGGGATGCGCTGGAAAAGCTGCAGCTCGGCCAGTTTATCATGATAAGAGAGGGCACCGCCGCCCATAACCTGCGGGCGCTGCTGCCGCTGCTTAATCAGCAGTACTATGCCCGCTGTATGTTCGCTACCGATGATAAGCACCCCCTTGACCTTTTGCAGGGCGGCCACATCGACTACATCATCCGGGAGGCCATTGCCTGCGGCGTGGACCCCGTCATTGCCATAAAGGTGGCCAGCCACCACGCCGCCCGCTATTTCCTCATGAACAACAAGGGCGCCATCGCGCCCGGCTACGTGGCCGACCTTGTGGTCTTTGATGACTTCCGGCACTTCAATATCCAGCAGGTGTATAAGCGGGGCCGCTGCGTCTTTGCCGAGGGCGAGGTGCAGCCCTTTACCCCCGCTGCCGTCTCCCCTGCCCTTTCCCGCCGCGCCCACGATACCTTCCGTATTGCGCCCGTCACCGCGCAGCAGCTTTCCGCCGGCGACCTGCCGGTCATCGGGCTGGTTCCCGGCGAGATCATCACCCAGAACCTCGGCCGGGCAGCCGCCCCCGACCCCTCCCGTGACCTTTTGAAGATCGCCGTGGCGGAGCGCCACCACAATACCGGGCATATCGGGCTGGGCTACCTGAAGGGCTACGGCCTGCGGCAGGGGGCAGTCGCCACCAGCATCGCCCATGACTCCCATAATATCATCGCCGTAGGCACCAATGATGAGGACATCGCCTTTGCCATCAACCGCATCTCGGCGCTGCAGGGCGGTATCGTCGTGGCGGAGGGCGGAAAGGTAATAGCCGAGCTGCCGCTGCCGGTGGCCGGACTGATGAGCGACGCCCCGCTGGAGGAGGTCAACGACCTGCTGGAGCAGGCCAAGGCCGCCGCCCACCGCATGGGGGTCTCCTGCGGCATCGATCCCTTTATGACCCTTTCCTTTATGAGCCTGCCGGTCATCCCCTCCCTCAAGATCACCACGCAGGGCGTCTTTGATGTGGATCGCTGGCAATACATCTGACGCTTTTTCCCCGGCCGTGCTCTCCCCCACCGGGCGGGCACGGCTTTTTTTCGTGCAAATCCCCGCAGGGGGCAGGTCGCCCGGCGGGCAGACCGCCTTCGGCGGTCTCGGCGGCCTGCGGCCGCCGGTTCCGGCTGCGCCGGAACGCCCGCCGGGCGAACCTGCTCCCTGCTATTCCCCGGTATTTGTCCCCATCCCAAAAACAAGTGCCTACCCGCTAAAAACATTTTCTTCCCTTTCGCCGCTTTATGTGCTAAAATATTGCTATCCCTTTCCGGCCGCGGCCCGTCCCGCCGGAATTTCCGCTAAATGCAAAGGAGTGACAGTGTGTGAATTTTTCCGTCAATAGCCCTATTCTGTTCGTGCTGGCCGGGATCATCATTCTGGCCGTGCTGCTGCAGTCGGTCTTTTTCCTGGTGCGTGCCGTCCGCCGCAGCAAGGAGATCGGCATGGACCAGCAAAAGCTGCGCAAAACGATGATTACCGCCGGCGTCTTTACCATCGCCCCGGCCGTCGCCATCGTCATCAGCGTCATCACCCTCTCCAAGGACCTCGGCCTGCCGCTGCCGTGGCTGCGCCTTTCGGTGGTCGGCTCCCTCTCCTACGAGACCATCGCCGCCACCAATGCCGAAAGCGCCATGGGCTTGGTGTTCGGGCAGGTTTCCTCCCTCACCGGCTCCCAGTATGTCACCATCGCATGGGTCATGACCATCAGCATTATGCTGGGCATCTGGCTGGTGCCGGTCATCGGTAAAAAGCTGCTGGGCGGCATGTCCAAGATCGAAAACCGGGATAAGCGCTGGGGCGATATCCTCTCCTCCGCCCTGTTCATCGGTATGATCGCCGCCTTCCTCGGCTACGTCTTCTGCGATTTCGGCACCATCTTCCACGGCGACCCCTCCGGTCTCATTCCGGTGTGCGTCATGGTCGTTTCCGCCGTCATCATGGCGCTGTGCGGCCTTATTCTTAAAAAAACCGGCTGGCACTGGGTGGGCGATTACGCCCTGCCGATGAGTCTTGTACTCGGCATGGCCTCCGCCATTCCCATTACCGGCTGGCTGTCCTGACGGAAAGGAGGATAACATCGTATGAAAAATAAATCCATGAGCTATATCGATTCCGTCCACCACTACGGCCGCATCTGGAACCTTTCCATGGTGGTGCTTCTCCTGATGTTCCCTGCCGCCGTTTCCATCATCTTTCACGCCCCCGCCGACGGCAAGGGCCTTTTAATGGGGCTGGTCGCCACCGCCCCCATGTACTGGGCGGTCGGCTTTATTGAAACGCTGACCTACGTGCCCATGCTGGGTGCGGGCGGCAGCTACCTTTCCTTCGTCACCGGCAATATCGGCAATCTCAAGCTGCCCTGCGCCCTCAATGCGCTGGAGCAGGCGGATGTCAAGGCCAACAGCGAGGAGGGCGAGATCGTTTCCACCGTGGCCATCGCCGTTTCCAGCATCGTCACCACCGTCATCATCCTGCTGGGCGTTATCCTCATCATCCCGCTTACCCCCGTGCTGGAAAGCCCTGCGCTGGCGCCCGCCTTTGCGCAGTTGCTGCCCGCCCTGTTCGGCGGTCTCGGCGTGGTGTTCATCTCCAAAAATGCCAAGCTCTCCATCGCTCCCATCTGCCTGATGCTGGTTCTCTTCATCTTCGTTCCCGCCCTCAATTCCAGCACCGTCGGCATTATGGTGCCGGTCAGCGTGCTGTTCACCGTGGGGGTGGCCCGCATCCTGTATAAAAAGGGAGTCCTGTGATCCCATAAAATACTGCAAGGAGGTTTTCTGTCATGATCGTTCTGTATATCATATTGGCCGTTCTCGTCCTGCTGCTGGCTGTGGTGCTGCTGCGCACCGCGGCGTTCCACCCCAAAGCGGAGACTGCCAAGACCTATGAAGCGGTCGAATTTGACCGTGAAGCCGCTGTCGGCAATCTGCAGCAGCTGATCCGCTGCCGCACCGTCAGCTACACCGATGCCGCCAAGGAGGACCCGGCGGAATTCGAAAAGCTCATCGCCCTGCTGCCGGAATTATATCCCCATGTTTATGAAAAATGCACCCTCACCCGCCTGCCGGACCGCGGCCTGCTGTTCTACTGGGCGGGCAAGGCCCACGATGAGGCTTCGGTCATGATGGCGCACTTTGATGTTGTCCCGGTGGAGGAGGAAAACTGGAAAAAGCCCCCCTTCGAGGGCATCATTGAGGACGGCGTGCTGTGGGGCCGCGGCACCCTTGATACCAAGGTCACCTTTAACGGCGTGCTTTCCGCTGCCGATCACCTCATCGCCGAGGGCTTCCGGCCGGAGCAGGATGTTTACTTCGCCTTCTCCGGTCAGGAGGAGATCAACGGCCCCGGCGCCACCAATATCGTCCGCTGGTTCCAAGAGCACAATGTCAACATCCAGCTGGTGGTGGATGAGGGCGGTGCGGTGGTCGAGGATGTATTCCCCGGCGTCAAGCAGCCCTGTGCGCTCATCGGTATTGCCGAAAAGGGCATGATGAACCTGGAATACAGCGTTTCCTCCGCCGGCGGTCACGCCTCCGCCCCCAAGCCCCACACCCCCGTGGGCGTACTGGCGGATGCCTGCTGCAAGGTGGAAAATCACCCCTTTACCATGCACATCACCGCCCCGGCCGCCAAGATGTTCGATACCCTCGGCCGTCATTCCACCTTCCTTTACCGCATGATCTTCGCCAACCTCTGGCTCTTCGGCGGCGTACTGGATAACCTGTGCAAAAAGCAGGGCGGCGAATTGAACGCCCTGATGCGCACCACCGTAGCCTTCACCCAGATGCAGGGCAGCAAGGCTTCGAATGTCATCCCGCCCAGCGCCTCCATGGTCAGCAATATGCGGCTCAATCCCGCCGATACCATGGACAGCGCCATGGAATACATCCGCGGGGTCATCGGCAATGACGCCGTCAAACTGCGCTGCGTCGAGGGCATGAACCCCAGTCCCATCAGTGAGACCGACTGCCCCGCATGGGATAAGGTCGCCTCCGCCGTAGCGGGCACCTGGCAGGGCTCTCTTGTTTCCCCCTACCTGATGGTACAGTGCAGCGACAGCCGTCATTACGGCCCCGTCAGCAACCATGTTTACCGCTTCTCCGCCATGGACCTCACCGCCGAGGAGCGCAGCACCATCCACGGCAACAATGAGCGCATCCGCACCGAAGTCATCGGCCGTGCGGTGGAGTTCTACATCCGCCTGATGAGCCAGTGCTGACCCCATAACGCCATAAAATCACCCCCGACCGTTTCAGTCGGGGGTGTTTTATTTAGGTCGAAATGTGGACTTTAAAAGTAAGTGTACCTGGGGCATCGTTCACATACATAAAATCAACATAGCGTAGTTCTTTGCCTTGAACGAAAATATCCGCCGAACTGATCTGCCAGTATTTCCCTCCTGCGGTCAACTTTTGGCTCAAGTCGCCATAATCTACTACTCTATACCCGCCAATCGTTTCTGCTTTTTCAACAATGACCGATATTCCAGATTGAGAACAACTGCCACCATACTTAATAACGGTTCCATCACTTATATAATACTGATAAGACCGCCAATAACATCCGGTTTCAAGAATTTTTTCACTATTTACATAATCGCCCCTTGTCTGCGGAACTCTGTTGCCATTGGCATCAAATACTGCGCCATACTGCCACAGGTTATCCCAATCGGGGTTTTCTACACGGTTTCCATCAAAGTCGTAAATTTCGATTGCAGGTTGCCTCCTTGTGGCATCATCTGCATAAGCAATACAGGTCAGGCAGAAAAGGGCATCCATGATAAGAGCAATTGCTTTCTTCATTTTTATTCTCCTTTTTGTCGTTTTCTGTGTTGTTTACTTTACGTA
>ENA-UEQL01000439-UEQL01000439.1-human-gut-metagenome-genome-assembly--contig:-NODE-439-length-29314-cov-10.682252_pt1 | contig 29314 bp, 26 predicted proteins | sample MGYA00242905_ERZ507926 | MGnify/ENA primary metagenome ERZ507926 (study PRJEB26167, sample SAMN06115531) | human gut metagenome | host: Homo sapiens | place: China:Henan | collected 2015-09-09...
GCTCGCCACAAAGATAAGATGTGGTCTTGATTTTTATTTAAACGGGTGTAAAATCGGAAGATTTTATGTAAGTTTGTCGTATATAAACATATTCGAAGATGAAGAATTTTTTAAAAACATTGCTCGCAGTCATTTGCGGACTTCTAATCGTGAACCTGATAGGGTTCTGGATTATAGCAAGCGTAGCCTCCATAGGAGGAAAGGCTCCGGCTATCCCGACACAGGGCGTGCTTAGGGTAGATATGTCTAAAATAATTGTAGCAGAGCAGAGTACGCAGTCTTTCAATTTCTCGCAGAAGGATTATCGCGTGACGATTGGCCTGCTGAAGGCGATGAATGCCATAGCAGCCGCTGCCGAGGATCCGGGCGTAAAATGCATTTATCTGAAGACGGACGGTCTGGCCATAGGTACGGGTGCTATCCAGGAGTTCAGGAAGGCTCTCTCGGTTTTCCGTCAGAGCGGAAAGCCTGTCATCGCATATATGGAGAACCCTACCACAGGCTCATATTATCTTGCAAGTGTGGCTGATAAGGTATATATGGGCGCATATCAGGGTGGAACTCCTACCTTTACTGGCCTCTCTTCGCAGATGATGTTTTTAGGCGACGCGCTCAGCCGTCTGGGCATTAACGTGCAGCTTATTCGTCACGGCAAATACAAGTCTGCCGGCGAGATGTACATAAGGTCGAGTGCGAGTGCAGAGAATCTATATCAGAATCAGGTGATGGTCAATTCTTTATGGAGTTCGTTCGTGGACGAGATGGCCGATAGCCGCGGTCTCACCCCTAAGGACATTAACGACTCCATCGATAATTTGGAGCTCTGCCTGCCTGCCGATTTCGTGTCTGCCGGGCTGGTGGACGAGCTGCTGGACAGGAACGCGCTCGAGGCCAAATTGGCAGTTATGGCCCAGGTCGAAGATTACGACGAGGTGCAGTTCATCCCATTCGACGCTTACGCTGACTCCCACATTAAGAACAACTTCCGTGCGGCCAAGCGCATCGCAGTCATCTATGCCAACGGTTCCATCGTCGATGGTTATGACGTGCAGAATGTCGATGGCGACAGGTTCGCTTCCATTATCGAGGATGTGCGCAAGGACGATATGGTGAAGGCGGTCGTGCTGCGTGTGAACTCTCCGGGCGGCAGTGTCGTGGCTTCAGAGAAGATACGTCACGAACTGGACAGATTGGCCGAAGAAAAGCCGCTGATAGCTTCGTACGGCGATTATGCTGCATCGGGTGGCTACTGGATTTCGAATGGCGCGGACAGGATTTTCTCCGATGCCACTACTCTCACGGGCTCCATCGGTGTGTTCGGTATGGTTCCGGATTTGTCGAAACTCTATAAGGAGACCCTCCACGTGGGTGTGCAGAGCGTGTCTTCGAACAAGCACGGCGATATGTTCGCGATGGGAAGGGCTTTCACGAAGGACGAATTGGCCTATATGCAGAGGAGCATCGAGAGCATCTACACGCGTTTCGTGGGACTGGTTTCCGAGGGTCGCGATATGACTGTGCAGCAGGTAGATGAGATCGCTCAGGGTCGCGTTTGGACCGGAAGCGATGCAGTGAAGATAGGTCTGGTCGATGAGATCGGCGGATTGAACGAGGCTATGGCTTACGCTGCAGTGAGCGGAGGCGATGCCGACTTAAGCAACTGGAACATAGTAGAATATCCGCGCGAGCTTACTCTTATAGAGATGCTGACCGAATCCTTTACCGGAGCCGTGAACGACTATTCGGTATTCGGGAATTGGGCCAATTATTATAAGTCGTGGTATGACAGCTTTATGGGTGGCAACCGCGAGATAGTCTTCGCCACTATGCCATATATTCCTAGCATCATCAAGTAAGTAGGTGAGGAGTTTCTTAGAAATGACGGGGCGTACAGTTGTGTATGCCCTGTTTTTTTATTACTTTTGCGCTTACACAAGTAAAACATACACAAATCAAATCATAATCATTCTTTTATGAAAACCATTATTACATCCTGTGGAGGGGTAAAAGCCTATCAGGCACCCTCTTGCGAGCAGATTGACCTGCTTTGCAGTAGTTCCATTCTTCTCAACACTTCTAACGTTATTGATTCTTCCGATGAGGAAGAGTTCGGTGAATTCTAAAGACGAAGCCTTATGAAAAAGCATTTTCTTTTAGGTCTCACCGCAGTAGCTGCGATGTGCCTCTTCTCTTGTAATAAAGAGAATGTAAGACCTTCTGAAAGCACGCAGACCATCACCTTCACCGCCCTCACTCCGGACACGAAAACTCATTTCGGGGAGAAGGCAGGCAATGCCTACCCTACTCTCTGGACAGGTAACGAGCAAGTGGCAGTGTCGTATAACGGAGGCGCGAAGACTACGGCAAGAGTTTCCGGTAGCGAAAAGAGCGCGTCCATTAGTGTCGAAACAGTCGTGGACGGGAATGCTGCAGAGCACAAGTTCATGCTGGCCAGTCCGGCTGCCGCCATCACTAGCCTCGATAGCGGCGGTGACATCTATTTCACCATTCCTTCTGTCCAGACTCCGGGCGAAGGCACTTGCGACGAAGCTGCGCAGATTATCTACGCTACGGCTTCTTGCACGGCAGAGGCGCTGAACAGTAACATTTCCCTTACTTTCAAGCACCTCACGGCTTACGGTAATATGTCAGTCGTCCTTCCGGAAGGAGCCGGAAAAGTGCAGCAGATAGAGCTTCTGACAGCGGCCACGGGGCTTACGGGAAGTTATGGATACGGTTCTTTGGGGTTAAAGGAAGATGTTAAGAAGGATGAGCTGACCATTTTGACGGACAAGACCACAGGCATCTTCTTCGCCTGCGCTCCGGCAGATCTCAATGGCGAGAACCTCGTAGTCACGGTCACCACCGACAAGGGCGTCTACGAAAAAGACATCGACCTCAAAGACAAGAACCTTTCATTCAAAGCCGGCAAAGTCTCGAAATTCACCGTTAAGGATTTTAAAGAAATCAAGACATATAGGCACATTTTTAATGCAAAACCTACTATTGGTAGTAACATTAAATTAACCAATATGTCTTGGAGCATCTCGGCTACTAATTTGAATAACTATAACTCACAAAATTACGCAGGGGTTCAGTTTGGGACATCTAAAAAAAATGGTAAAATCACACTTACGTCTTCCAATGCGTGGTCGTATCAAAATGCCACTACGATTAAGGAAGTAAGACTTTGGCTAAATACAGGTGGTTCTGCAGTTACTCCGAAAGTGACAATTAATAATAAGGCCGCGACTTCGGATGGGACAAAAGTGGTCAAAAATTCTACAGCAAAAGATGACTGGACTAAGACCACAAAAGTCACCTTTACCCCGGTAGAAGGCGGAGATACAGGGATTATCGTCATCGATGTCACATCTGCAAACGCAGGCTACATTTGCGCAATAGAAATTGACGCCGAGTAATCCATAACGCTTACTATAATTTTACAGCCAGACAGTTCCCCGCTGCCTGGCTGTAATTTTTCGACACTGTATCCCCCACTTATTTCACGACCTGCTGCGAAGTCGAAAAACACCTTTTGAGTCAGGATGCCGTAGACACGCTTCTAGATGGTCCGGTAGCTGAAGGTGTACAGAAGTTTCGTACACCTTTAGGTTACACCCTTAGTAGAACGCCGTAGAACGCAGCTAGTGTTCAAAGGTGTTTTTCGGGTTGCGAAATTTTCATCAACTCGACCTCAGTTTCGGGCAACATCGCATTTCCGACATCATCTTTCGGTGCATTCTAAAGAAATAATGTAAAACGCATTATCTTTGTAACTTGTAACAATTCCAACGAATATGGGATTGTTAAACTCATTATTGTTCATGCTCAACGAGATGTCACCATACATCTTGCTGGGATTCTTCATAGCAGGGCTGATGCACGCATTTGTGCCACAGAAGACGTTTGCCCGCCATTTGGCAGGGAAAGAACACTCGTTCAGCCTACTGTCCACAAGTCAGTTTCGGCTTAAGTTTCTCCGTCGACTCCGAATAAATCTATATTTGCAGACTCTAATCAATTCTACTTTCGAAATCCACTGTAAATTCACAATGAATTTCTAAAATATCCAAGACCAAATTGGCCCTTGACGAAAAGGGCATCGTGGCCGGATTATTACCTAAAACAAAGATATAGTTGGAACTTTAAGGTTTTATTTTTATTTTGTCGGGTAATTAATACTGACCGTGAACATCGTCATTGAGATAATGAAAAGAATTGAATGGGAGAAAGCCACAGTCCGACATATGATAGAACTGTGGTGCATGAAAAAACACAAAAAACAGGAACTTTGTGAAGAGTGCCGGGAGTTGCTGACATACGCAACAGCGAGGCTCGACAAGTGCAAATTCGGAGAGAGGAAGACCAAATGCCATAAATGCCCCGTCCATTGTTACCGTCCGGATATGCGAGAAAAGATACGCGAAGTAATGCGATTCAGCGGCCCGAGAATGATATTATATCACCCATTGGAGGCGTTGCGCTATATTATATCGAGATAGATAATTGGCCGAGCTCAAAATGCTATAAAGACAGTTATATCATCCCCAAAAGTTTCAGTCATATTTTACATTTGCATATTTCAGGTCATTTTTCCGCAGACGCGGCTGCATCGGGTTAGCTCTCGTATATAATGAAAAACTCAAAACGCCAATCCCCAGCTGTATGTCAGAGGAACGACGTTAAATATCTACCAAGCCTCTTACGTAGGTGTTCTGTTTGACACATCAAGCGTTCAATCTCTTTTTCCGGGCATCTTATCAATAAACTGTTCTTTCACAAGCTGGTATGCCTCTTGCGGCTTGAACGGATTCGTACCCTCGCGCAATAGGATATCCGTATCGCCCAGAAATTCTGGATCCTGCATTTTCAGTTCCATATTCTGCACAAACTGCTTATACGTAGGTTGCTTTTCTACAACAAACTCGATATAGCGGCGATAACACTCCAGCACTTTGTCCACATCTATCTTTCTGCTTTCAAAGGCGACCTGCAAATCGAATAGGTCACGACCTTTCTTCCGTTGATAAAGGCTCATTTGTCCGGTTAAACGCCAATCCACTGGACAAGTTGCCACTTTCGAATACCACTCTCGCCGCGCATCACCTGAAAACAACAAAAAAAGCGAGTTAGGTGCGATATAACCTAACTCGCTTTGCGGACTCAAGGTGCCGCGGCATTCAGTCTCTTAAGGGTAGGGCCCTAATACTCCTCTTCGTTAAAGAAAAAATCTTCCTTCGTAGGATAATCCGGCCAAATATCCTCTATGCTTTCGTATATTTCACCGTCATCTTCGAGTTCCTGAAGATTCTCGACCACGTCCTGAGGGGCGCCCGTACGGTTTGCGTAATCGATCAATTCATCTTTTGTTGCTGGCCATGGAGCATCGTCCAGGCTTCCAGCTAATTCAAGTGTCCAAAACATCTTATTTCAATATTTTATTTCTATCCAACTCTTTAGAGATGACCATCATCTCCGAATTAGGACGCAAATATATAAAAATATTCTATATAAAAAAAGGAATGCCTACCATCTCGGCAGGCATCCCTTCACACAACTAAAAAACACTAAATAACTAATAGCAAGCGCCGCAAATGGCACCTAGTAATCAAGAAAAGTGATATGGATAGAAAATCCACCACAAATCTTTACAACCTATACATCTATAACAATATATACTTCGCCACGAAAATCAACGCGAGCACATAGGCTGCAGGTGAGATTTTCTTGAAGTTGAGGCAAAGCACGTTAATCAAAACATAAGAAATCATGCCGAGCATGATGCCATCTGAGATAGAGTAGCAAAGCGGCATAGAAATCAAGGTAATGAAAGCAGGAATAGCCTCTGAGTAGTTCTCGAAATCGATATCCTTTATAGGTGACATCATAAACACACCCACGATTACGAGAACCGGAGCAGTAGCCGCGCTTGGGATGGCGAGGAAAATCGGAGAGAAGAAAAGAGCTATCACGAAGCAGATGGCTGCCGAGAAGGCTGTAAGACCTGTGCGACCTCCCTGAGCGATACCGGATGCACTCTCCACGTAAGTGGTAGTGGTAGAAGTACCCAAGCAAGCGCCGGCTACGGTAGCCACGGCGTCAGCCATAAGAGTCTTGTTGATGCCCGGAATGTTACCCTGTGCGTCTATCATATTGGCCTTCGTGCTCACGCCCACCACTGTTCCTATGGTATCGAACATATCGATGAACATAAATGTGAACACCACCACGAACATATCCAATGAGAAGATATGGCTCCACTCGAATTGGCAGAAAATAGGAGAAACCGAATCAGGCAGAGAAGCCACGCCGTTGAATTTGGTGATGTGCTCGCCGGTAGCAGGGTCCTTGATTACCAGACCCAGGGCAGCAGTAGCGAGCATGCCGATCAGGAGCGAGCCCGGAACCTTCTTCACCACGAGAATGCCGGTAAGCACGAGGCCAATCAGGGCGAGCAGCGCCGGACCGGCAGTGATGTCACCCAGAGCCACGGTGGTAGCATCGTTCGACACGATGACGCCGGCATTCTTAAGGCCAATGAAGGCGATGAACAGGCCAATTCCGCAGCCGATGGCCTTCTTCAATGAAGCAGGGATGGAATCGACTATGAGTTTGCGGACATTGGTAACCGTAAGAATGATGAAAATGATACCCTCGAGGAGCACGGCAGTAAGTGCGAACTGCCAGCTATATCCCATTCCCAAGCATACGGTGAATACGAAGAAGGCGTTGAGACCCATACCGGGAGCCAATGCGAAAGGCTTCTTCGCGTAGATGGCCATAACGAGAGTACCGATTACGGCAGCGAGAGCCGTAGCCGTAAACACTGAGCCTGTAGGCATACCAGGGAGTGCGGAGAAAATGCCTGGGTTAACGGCCAAGATATACGACATAGTAAGGAAAGTCGTGATACCCGCCAGAATCTCTGTCTTGACAGAGTTGACCTTCGGATCGAAGCCGAAAGCTTTTTGTATGAAATTGCTCATTGTAAACAAAAAAAAATAAAAAAACCTTCCCCTATCCAGCCCACACACACCAATTAGCAGGCTGGATTCGAAAAGACGATTCAATATGTTTTAAATTACTTTATTAGATTAGAAAGACCATTTAGCCGCGAGTGTAGGGATAGCGTAGAAGCCCTTTCCTGCGAAGTTGTAAGAGAGCTCTACCTCACCGCCCACGCTCAGGTTAACGTCGCGCATACCGTTGATTTTATTAAGATTTACCCAGAACTGAGGCTCAGAGAGAGCGATGAATCTGGTATCCTGCCAAGGACGGTTCTCTCTCCAGAAATCTACGAATCCGGAGAATGTACACCAGCCGTTTGCGAAATTGATTCCCCATACACCGGTGATCTGGAAATTGTGCTCTTCCTTGTTACCGGCAGCGCTTACGGTACCGGGGATGTACTTGTACAGAGCGCTCAAAGACCAAGTCTTCGAATAGTCTGCTGAATGGCCGCTATAGGTCAAACCTGTAAGCCAAGCGTTGTTGAATGAGCTGGCTGCAGTGCTCAAACCGCCGTTATACTCGACGTGGAAAGAGAGCCAGTTCAATTTTGTGTCCTGCCAGAAGCAAAGCTCACGGGAGATCTCCATATAAGCGCCGAGGCAGTTTGAGTTTTTAGCCGCCCCAGTACTCTTGTAGTCCATATCTACAAAGAAATAGGTGCTACCCCACTTGTCAGCCTTGAAGTTCTCGACTGTAGTGGTGTAATGACCGCGATTGCTCAGGTCCTTATCTCCACCGTTGTAGAGACTGTGACCTAAATCGTAGTGCAACTGAACGTTCTGAGCGAAAGCACAGACAGAAGTGAGGGCTAAAATACCCGAAAGGATTAATTTCTTCATACTTGAAATTGAAAATATAATAAAGTTAAACGGTGTGTCCTATAATTATTCTTTTACTCGGTTCGTGTTAGCATCGAAATTGACCGATGTGTCACCCAGAAAGTTAGTTCCGAACTCATAGTCCTTACCCGGAAGGATGGCGTTCAGAATGATGCCCACAAGAGCAGCCACGGCGAGGGCAGAAAGCTTGGTAAATCCGAGGTCAATGCTTCCCCCAGGGACACCATAGTTGATGCCAATTCCCAATACGAGAATTATGGCAGCGATGATGACATTACGCGATGCAGTGAAATCCACTCTGTTTTCCACCACGTTTCTCACACCCACGGCCGAAATCATACCGTAGAGAATCAACGACACGCCTCCGATGGTAGCGGCAGGCATGGCACTGATCATCGCCGAGAATTTCGGACAGAAAGAGAAGAGAATCGCAAATACGGCAGCCAGACGAATCACGCGCGGGTCATAGACCTTCGTAAGGTTCAGCACGCCAGTATTCTCACCATAGGTAGTATTTGCAGGAGCTCCGAAAAGCGAAGCTACCATAGTGGCCAATCCGTCACCGACAAGAGTTCTGTGAAGACCCGGATTTTCGAGGTAATTCTCCCCAGTCGTCGATGAAATAGCGCACATATCTCCGATATGCTCGATCATAGTCGCCAGAGCGATTGGCATAATCGTTATGATGGCGCTCGAAAGCAGCTCCCAGTTCCGGGTTTCCAGCACTGAGAGGACAGTATTGGCCTTATGGATAGGCAGGCCAATCCAGGCGGCTTCCTTAACCGCAGTGAAGTCGCAATCGCCGCAGATAGCCGCTACCAGGTACGAGCCCAGCACGCCGAGCAGGATAGGCACGATGCGAATCATTCCGCGCCCCCAGATGTTGCAGACCACGATGATGACGATGGCCAATAGCGCCACCCACCAGTTCGTCTGGCAGTTCTGGATGGCCGAGCCGGAGAGGATAAGGCCAATGCAGATGATGATAGGTCCGGTTACTACCGGAGGGAAGAACTTCATCACCTTACCGGCGCCGAACGCTGCGAAGAGCGCGGCGAGTATAAAATACAAAAAACCTGCACTGGCGACGCCGATGCAGGCATATGGAAGTGACTGTGTAGCTGTGAGTCCGAAGGAGCCGCCCATCTCGACGACGGCTAAGTAGCCTCCGATGAATGCGAATGACGAGCCTAAGAACGCCGGGACTTTGAATTTGGTAATCACATGGAAAAGCAATGTGCCGATTCCCGCAAAAAGTAAGGTAGTAGATACTGGAAGACCTGTGATGGCAGGTACGAGAACGGTAGCTCCGAACATCGCGAACATGTGCTGTAAGCCGAGAGTAAACATCTTAGGCTTGCCTAATGTCCTCGCATCGAAAACCGGTTGTTGAAGGTTTTTTGAGTTTGACATAAAATTAGAGGTAATACTTTCGGACTGCAAGATTAAGGACAATTTTCCACATTCACAAATAAACTTTGCTTTTATCCGAAAAAAGTTTTCAACATAAACTGTGGATAATGACATACCCTTCAAATACTCAATAGAATACGTTCAAAAGCCTTTTTGGACATTTTTTAGGGCATTACGACAATTACGAATCATTATGTAATTCACTATATTTTTCGTACTTTTGCGCGGTAATGTGTCAAAAACCTTAAACAATGAAACAATTTGACTCTTTAGCTCAAGTTTATCAATACGCGACTTGTGAATACTCTTCCCGCAGGGCGAATATGATGTCCGATGGAAAGGGAGGATATACGTATAACGAATTCCGGAACGTATGTAATCACGTGTCCGACCTCCTAAGCAGTTATGGCATAGGTTCAGGCGATAAGGTAGCCCTTCTCTCGGGAAGTACTCCGAACTGGTCGTTGGCCTTTTTCGCGACCGTAGCATTCGGCAGGGTCAGCGTGCCCATCCTTCCGGATTTTTCCGAAAATGAAGTATCAAACGTCCTGTCCCACTCGGAAAGCAAAGCGCTTTTCATCTCGGATAGACTTCTGGGTAAGGTCAGCGAGCAGCACCGCAAGCAGATTCACCTTATCATAGACATAAATACACTAAAGCCCATCTTCGTGGACGGGCAGCCGGTAGAGCCGACGGCTATGGGAAGCCAAAGCGCCGAGCTCACCACTCCGGGACCCGATAGCCTCGCAGCCCTCATCTACACCTCCGGAACCACCGGAAAGGCTAAGGGCGTGATGCTCTCGCACAGGAATTTCACGAATAACATCGCCGGGGCATATAATTTCCATGCCATCACTCCGGAAGACGTTTTCTTGAGCGTACTGCCATTGGCCCACACATATGAACTGTCCATAGGACTCATCTATCCTTTCGCGGGAGGTGCCTGTGTGGCTTATATGACGAAGAAACCTACACCGAGCGCACTTAAGGAGGCTATGCCTATCGTAAGGCCTACCACTATGCTGACTGTGCCTCTTATCATAGAGAAAGTCTATAAGGGTGTAGTTATCCCTAAGGTAAGGAAGAGCAAGACCCTTTCGTGGATGAACAAACACGCTAACAAGATGCTCTGCAAGATGGCTGGAAAGGAAATCCTGCGCTATTTCGGAGGACGGCTCAAATTCTTCGGAATAGGCGGAGCGCCGCTCGACAAGGACGTGGAGTCTTTCCTTTACAAGGCACGCTTCCCCTATTATATAGGTTACGGACTTACCGAATGCGCCCCTATGCTCACCGGATGTTCGTTTAAGAACACCCTCCCGGGCTGCATAGGATACCCATTCCTCGGAATGGATGTCAAACTGCATAACGTGAACCCTGAGACGGGCGAAGGCGAGATCGTGGCCAAGGGTCCTAACGTGATGATGGGCTATTATAAAGACCCTGAGCGCACGAAGGAAGCCTTCACCGAAGACGGCTACTTCAGGACAAACGACCTGGCATCGGTCGACGAGAAAGGTCGCTTCCGCATAAAGGGACGACTTAACAATATGATTCTCGGACCTTCAGGCGAGAACATCTATCCGGAGGAAATCGAAAAAGTCATAAAGGACGAGGATGGAGTGGCTGAGGCAATAGTCATTCAGCGTAACAAAAGCCTTATAGCCCTCATCGAACTGAGCGACGGTGTCATCGAAGACATTAACAAGTTCAAACATAACATTCTCGATAAGGTAAACTCGAAAGTGTCGACTAATTCTAAGATAGGCGAGGTTCAGATTATGAAAGAGCCTTTCATTAAGACGGCCACCCAGAAAATCAGACGATTCCTCTATAAGGACTCGGCTCCTACATTAGAAGATAAGAATGAAAACGGAAAAGACTAATGCGGCACGCCTTCTGGATGCTGCCGGCATAGAATACGAACTGGTCCCCTATTCCTACAGCGAAGAGGATTTGAGTGCCGAAAGCGTAGCCGCCGAATTGAACGAACCCATAGAACAGGTGTTCAAGACACTTGTTCTACGTGGTGACAAGACTAAGGAGTTCGTGTGTGTAATCCCAGGCGATATGGAAGTGGACCTTAAGGTGGCAGCTAAAATCTCCGGTAACAAGAACTGCGAGATGCTCCACGTAAAGGACTTGCTTCCCACCACGGGATACATTCGCGGAGGCTGCTCTCCGATAGGAATGAAAAAGCCCTTCCCGACCTTCATTCACGAGAGTGCGCTTCTTTACGACTACATCTACATAAGCGCAGGAAAAAGAGGCCTGCAGATAAAAATAAATCCGCAGGCCCTCATAGACTTCGTAAAAATGGGTATCTACCCGCTCTGATTACTCCACGTAGAGCATCAGGCCTTTCAGATACTCCCCTTCCGGATGAAATATATTCACAGAATGGTCGGCAGGCTGATTTAGTCTGTCGATTATCCTGACCTTTCTGCCTGTGCCGGCAGCCGCGCTGAATACGGCCAATGCAAACGCTTCCTTGTCCACTACCTGCGAGCAGGAGAATGTGAACACGATGCCTCCCGGAGCCACCTTCGAGATGGCAGCGGCATTAAGTCTCTGATATGCACGAAGTGCGTTCTTCAGCGCTCCTCTGTGCTTCGCGAAAGCAGGCGGGTCCACGATAATCATATCGAATTTGTCCTTAGGTGCCTTAGAGAGGAACTCTATGGCGTCGGCAGTATGAGATACGTGATTTTCGAATCCATTAAGAGCTACATTCCTATCCACTAAAGACATAGCCTTAGCGGAAGAATCCACGCTCTCCACGCTTTTCGCACCACCGTTAAGGGCATAGATGGAGAATCCTCCCGTGTAGCAGAAGAGGTTGAGCACGTTACGTCCGCGGGCATAAGCACCCACGCGGGCACGATTCTCTCTCTGGTCTAAGAAAAATCCCGTCTTCTGGCCCTCGTCCCAGTTAACCCAGAACTTGTTTCCATTTTCGAGGACCACCAATTCGTTTTCGTCAAAGCCCTCTGCCTTATAGATATAGCCATCTACCAGATTAAGGCCCGCCTTGAAAGGAGCAGTGCCGGAGCTCTTGTCGTAAACGGCCTTGAGCGAATCTCCGTACACCTCGCGAAGTGCTTCGCATATTTGCCTTTTCGCGCGGAACATACCCACGCTATGAGCCTGAAGCACGCACACGCCATCGTAATAATCGATGATAAGTCCCGGAAGATAATCTCCCTCGCCGTGCACCAGACGGTAACAATTAGTCTGAGGATTATCCACCAAGCCGAAAGCTACCCTGGCCTTATAGGCACTTTCAAGAGACTTGACCCAGTAGTCCGAAGGCAGGTACTCGCTGCTGAAGGAAAGCATACGCACCGCGATGGAGCCTATCTGATAATGGCCGCAGCCCAGCAACTCCCCTTCGGAAGACCATACTGACACTACGTCGCCCTCGGCCACATCGCCCACCACATTACCTATGGCGCCGGAAAACACCCACGGATGAAATCTCTGCAGAGACTCTCCCCTGCCTTTTTTCAAATAGATTTTACTCATCGGATTTAAGTGGATTCTTAGGATTGTCCATTAATTTAAGGTACATCTCACGGCACACCCAGGCATCGGTAGCTGCATAGAGACGCTGCGCCTGCGTGAGCTCGTCGGCCTCCCAATTCGAAAGCTGCTGATTCTTCGAGATTCTAAAACCCAGGATGATGGCCGTCATCTTCTTCACGCTCTTATCCTTTATGCCCCATTCCCACACTATTTTCTGCAAATCGATGAAATCGTGGGCAGAGAAAGGACAGAGGCGCTGCAGGCCCTTCACATCGTCGTTAGATGCGGCGCCCACCTTAACTATGTTAGGATTGGACAATATCGCACAAAGACTCTTTCGTAGTCCCATCTTGTTCAATCTGAAAAGATAGGCCTTGTCCGGTCCTGAAAGCTGCAGCAAAGCGACATCGTGATGATAGTGATGCGCTTCGAAAGATGGCTTGGTCTCGGTATCGAAACCCAGTACCTTCTGCTTGCGAAGATATGCGAGCGCTCGAGAATAATGCCACCCTATGTGGTCAATGACCTCGATAGGCCCGTCAAATGCTTCTAAAGGAAGTTGTTCCAGATCTTTAGGTTCTATGCTACTCTGAAATACTTTCGACATTTGAATCTATTATAACTATATTTCCATCCGAATCGCTCATAAGCACGTAAGAGTCAGTACTCGGATAGGCGATTTTATGTGTAAAGGCGTTCTTGAACCTCAATATGCGGAAGCACTCTTTAGCGAGACTGTCTATCTGCGAAGGCAGGGTGTCCGTAGGGTTCACGAAATATTTACCCTTCGACTTGTGCACCGCTCTCAGCTCCATTCCTTCGGAGACGAAAGCCACGGTGTCCATACAAGCCTTATATACAGATGGAAATGAATCCAACTGACTTTCCGGATAAGCGAGCACCTTCGATATCACCTCACCGGAAAAATCCGGAAGGCCGTCCGGATTCAGGGAGCCGTCGACGTTGTCGAAATTATCGCACTTGAGCATATAGTCCGTAAGTGCGTTAACATTATCCAACTCTCCGAATACCACTATATTACCTTCCGAAGGCAAGGCCTTTTGCGACGAAGATGCCTTATATGCTTTACCCGTTCTGCAAGACGCGCAAAGTACGAGAAATGCAGCTATGAATAAAAAACTTTTTCTCATTTGCGGCGCAAAGGTAAGAAAAAAATGAGGTTTTTAATAATATAAAGCAGGGTCGCTAAAAATACTATCAATGCCCAGTTCGTACGCACGCACAGAACGCCTATCGCGATAACCACGCAATCCGCCACATAGGCTATACGCTTTACCTTAAGTGACTTCGGCTGTCCCTTTGCGAATTTCATCGAGAACATGGGAATCTCGCAGACCATAAGCGCAAACAGCAGTACGCTCAGCACCGGCACGAACCACCACATCGAGCACAGAGCTCCGAGCAGCGAATTTGGCTCGAATTCCACATAACTGCACAATGAGCCGCATAGAAGTGCGGAAACCGGAGTGGCGAGTCCCAGAAAGCTTTCGTGCTGGCGTTCGTCCACGTTAAACTTGGCCAATCTCAACGCCGAACCCGCAGCCACGATGAGCGGCACGAACGGGAGCCAAGCGTAGGGCTGCCACACGAAGGTGTGGACATTGGCATAAAGAAGGATGGCAGGCAACACGCCGAAGCTGACGACATCGCACAGGCTGTCAAGTTCCTTTCCCATAGGGGAATAGGCATTCAAAAGCCGAGCGGACGCACCGTCACAGAAATCGAAGACGGAGGCAGCGAGCATCATGTAGAAAGCCCAGTCGGGTCTGCCTTGAAAAGCGAATACCACACCCACGACCCCGCAGAGGAGGTTGAGTGTGGTAATCGTATTAGGAATATGCTTTACTAATGACATTACTTGTTCATTACGTTCGGATGTTTCTCAACAAATTCCTTAGGAAGTGCGCTCTTGTGGATCGCGATATCGAGTGTCTGTCCCTTTACGAATGCTTCGCTTGCGTACCAAACGCCTTTATACTTTCCTGTTTCGCCCCAAGAATTCTTCACGAGGTAGTACTTACCACCCCACTGGTCCTTGGCGATACCGTAAATCTGCATTCCGTGGTCGTCGGTAATGGTCTTGTTCATAAAGCCTATCTGGCGAGTCTCCTGTGTAGGAACGAGCTCTACGATAGGGTTGTTCTTACCCGCTTTCTTAGCCTTGGCCTTAGCCTGCTTGTCCTCTGACTTGCCTACCCAGCGCTCCTGGTCGGAACCGCTGTTGTTAGATGCGCTTACGTCTACGAGGATGGCAAGTCCGTCACGGGTGAAGCCGGGCTCGCTCACGTCGGCACCCCAAGAGATGGTGTAACCATTCTCGAGAGCATAGTCGAGAATCTCCATCATCTCGTCGATAGGAACGTTATAGAACTGATCCCAACGCCAGTTGTCTGCCACCTCAAATGGGAAATAGGTGTAGAAAGGATGGTGTGTGTACGATGTAAGCGTCACATAGTCATCAGGGTTGAAGTTAAGGGCGTCACGGTATGACTCAGGTGTGTACTCTACTCCGTCTACGACGAATGTCTTAGGATACTCTCCGAGGTACTCGTCGAGGATAGCCTGGAAACCACGCTTCCACGCTGTAGTGAGGACTCTGTTAGGGTTCTTTACCACTGCGTCTATGTAAGCGCGAAGCACTGCGTCGAGCTCGTTTTGTGCAGGGAGGTCGCTACCATAGTTCATACCTGTCATCTCTGCCTGAGGCACGAGTCCGTAAAGACGGATTACATCGAGAACGTCCTCGCCCTGTGAGCCTGCACCGAAAGTAAGGTTACCATCGAGCATTACATATTTGTCGGCACGATCCGAATAAGAATGGCTTACTACGAAGAACTCCGAGAAATCCGGATACTTTTCAGGGTCGGTTATGTTATTGATTCTTATAACTTCACTTTCCACGAAACTGATGGCGGAATAAGCCCAGCAAGTACCGCTTCGGTGCTGGTTCTTAATAGATGTAACAGGATTTTCCAAAACTGTAGTGAACTTATACTCAGGGAAGTCCACATTAGCCTTCTGTGCATTGGCAGCAAGACCCGCAGCTAAAAAAGCTGATAAAACTACTAAACTTTTCTTCATATCTGTAACAAATTATTTCAAGCGAACTTCAAAATTACAAAAAATTTCCTACTTTTGAAAAAATTAAAATTTTGAATTGATAATGAACAAACCTATTTTACTTACAGTCTTGGTATTTGCTATGGCATTCTCCGCCTGCAAAAAGAACGAGAACAATAAGCCGCAGGAAGGGCAGGTACCATTCATCGAGCAAACCGCTGAAGGGGTTTACTCCCTGAACGGGCAACTCAGTTCGACAAAGCACACCTTCGACAGGGAGAAAAACCAATTCCTCTCTTCCGGAAAGAGCTCAAAAGTCATATACAGAGCCATGGATTTCCAGAATTCCGTCTATCTCGACATGGACTTCAGCGGAACCACATTCACCGCAGGAAAAACCATCAGCGCAGTGATAAGCACATCCGGAATTAACGGCCTTCCGTCTTCGAACACGGCATCACTTTCCGTCGTTAAAGTCGAGGGAGAACTCATCTACCTTTCCGACACGGCTAATGGAATAGGTTACATAATTATCAAATAGTCAGGACTATGAAGAAGTTTATACTTACATTTGCCCTCCTTCTTTCCGGAATCACCCTCTGCTTTGCAGACTTCGTAGGAAAGGATCAAGTTAACGAAATAGCGAAGAAATGGTTCTCATCGGAGAACTTCACCGTCACGCTCGACGAAAGCTCTACCTTATATTATGTAAACGCGACCGACGGCGGCTGGATCATCATCTCCGCTGAAGACAGCACCACACCTGTCATCGGATACAGCGATACCGGCAGCATCGACCCTAACAAGATGCCTTCGCACGTAAAATACTTTATGGGAAGCTACTCGGAGAGCATCGACGCCGTTAGGGACGCTAATCTTCAGGCCAATCCTACCGTAAAGAAGCTCTGGCGCTCTGCCGGAATCAGAACGAAAGCCACGGGCGGCAAACTCTTGAATACAGCCTCTTGGGACCAGGACGAGCCATATAACCTCTTCTGCCCCGAGGTAGTCGAGAGCGGTCGCAAATACACCGCCCTTACCGGATGCGTAGCCACATCGGCAGCGATTATCCTCAGATATCACCGTTGGCCGGAAAAAGGCAAGGGCACCATCGGAGGATACAGCTATAAATCCGACTATAACAAGAACGTAAACATCCCTGCTTACAGCATCGACGACCACGTATACGACTACGACCTTATGCCTATGAGCTACACCAAATCGGCTACCCAGGCTCAGAAAGAGGCCGTTTCCCTGCTTATGCACGACCTCGGAGTCATGTTCCAGGCCAATTATAACTACCAGACCGGCACCGGAGCCTATGCGGAAGACATCCAGAAAGCCCTTTTCGAGCATATGGGATACAGCGGAAAGGCATATCACCTATACCGCAACGCCTGCTCGGATGCCGAGTTCCTTAAAATCATAAAGGCCGAAATCGATGCCGACAGACCTATTCCTTATGGCGGTTCGGACCCACAGAACGGCGGACACCAGTTCCTCTGCGACGGTTATGACGCTAAGGACTACATACACATAAACTGGGGCTGGAGCGGCGACTCGAATGGTTATTTCACCCTCACCCTGAACGTTCCTCAGCAGTTCACCTTCTCTGAAAGCCAATCCATCCTCGTAGGTCTCGAGCCGGACCGCAACGGCAGCACTTCGAACAACGGAGGCCCGCTCGTACTTCTCTACGACAACAGCTTGGCAGCATATAAGGGAATCGCCGTTACCGGAGGAAGCATAGAGAGCAAAGACTTCGAGCTGAAGGTCGGTGCCATCTACAATACCGATATGAACACCTTCTATAAGGGAAAAATAAGAATGGCCCTCGTGGATTACACCGGAAAGGTTAAGGAAGTAATCTCAAGCGAAGAGGAACATACATTCGAAGACAGCGAGATAAAGGGCATCGCTTCCATCAAGTGCAAAGTTTCTGCCGACTACTGCTTGGGAGACAGAATCGTCGCACAGTTCCTGGCGAAAGGCGGAGAATGGGAAGACATCAAGTGCCACACCGAATTCGCTACCTTCCCTAACGGAATCGCAGTGATAGACACTCCGTTCATAAGAATCGAGGACAGCTATGGCGCAGGCGACAGTTTCTACATTGAAATCATCCCTGGAAATAGCCTGGTGTCATCTTACACTTGGTCGTTTGACGGTCTTACCCAGAAGCACGCGAGCGTGTGCCCACTGACTGCAGGCACGCACGTCATAAAGGCCAAGGTGACCCTTAAGAACGGCTCATCTTATGTTCTTACACAGAAGATTAACGTAAACTAGCGAGACTCGGAAAGTCTAGCTATCATATCTAAGGCAAAGGCCCTGGACGCATTACCCTGCCCCAGGGCTTTTCTTATACGCTCATAGCCCTCGAGCATCTCGGCTCGATAAGTCTCGTCCCCGAGAAGACGATCCATCTCGTCGCTTATGTTACGGAGATTGAACTCTTCCTGAATGAATTCCCTAAACACGAGATCGTCGACTATAAGATTACCCAAGCTGACATATTTGATCTTGTCCATCACCCTGAGAATATACCTGGCCACGAAAGCCGTGAAAGGCGAAGTGGACCAGCATACCATATGCGGCGTTCCCAGCAGCACCGTCTCCAGAGACGCGGTTCCCGAGTTCACTATGGCGGCGCGAGCCCCCTTTATCACGGAATAGGTCTTGTCGAACACTACGCGGACATAATCTTCGCGGCCACTCAGATAAGGGCTATAATCGGATATGTCCCTCGCCGGCGCACCTGCTATGACGAACTTATAGCCGCCATAACGCGCATCCGCGTGCATTTTGTCGGCCAATGCGACACAGAGAGGAAGGGTCCTCGAGATTTCGCCCTTTCGCGAACCCGGAAGCACTGCTATGTAGTCCGAGTCACATACCTTTTCGAAATGAGCATTGTCTATGGCCTCCACCAGAGGATTCCCCTTATAGACGAACGGAATGCCCTGTTTCGTAAAATACGGAATCTCGAACGGAAATACTATGTAGAGCATATCCACATAGCGCTTGAGACTTCTATTTCGCCAGCTTCGCGAAGCCCAGGTCTTAGGGGCTATATAGTAGAATACCTTTATGTGTTTCTTATGTGCGAACTTCGCCATTTTCATATTGAAGCCCGGGTAGTCGATGAGGATGACCACGTCGGGAGCGTAGGAGAGGATGTTATCCTTACACTCCTTTATATTATGGAGAAGCATTCCGGCTTTCGAGAACACGTCTCCCACGCCCATCACAGCGCCTTCCTTATAGTGGTGCAGAAGAGTTCCTCCCACGGAAGCCATCTTTTCTCCTCCCCAGAAACGGAAATCGGCCTCAGGGTCTTCGGCAAGAAGCCCTTTCATCAAATTAGAAGCGTGGAGATCGCCCGACGCCTCACCTGCTATAAGAAAATATTTCATTAGAATATGGTTTTAAGATTCTCGAAATCGCCCCAATGCGTATTATCCAAGTCTTGCGGAGTTATGGCCACATAGCCATTATCGTTAGCCCAATTGTCAGTGTCTTCGTCGTTAAGAGGCGAAGGCACCACGTCGCCGGCCATGAAATAGAGCACTTCCCCTTCTTCGAGTTCCACCTCTTCGACCCTACCCATTTGATCCGGAGTCACGAATTCATCTTCCCATCTCTCGACGCCCTGCGAACACACCTTCACGCCTTTTATCTGCGAAGCCGGCAGGTCCGGAAAGTTTATATTATATAGAGGAGCGTGGTCTACGGGAAGATGGGCCAATAGCTTATCCAAAATCCCCGGCAGGAGCTGCTCCACCACGGTAAAGTCGGCATCACGCGACATATTGTCGAGCGACACGCCTATGGCAGGCACTCCTGACAGAGCCACCTCGCGAGCTGCACCTATCGTACCGCTATACCACATGGCAGTGGATGCGTTAGAACCGTGGTTTATGCCGCTCAGGACCAAATCCGGCTTCTCGTCCACGAATAGCATGTCCATAGCGTATTTGGCAGCGGAGGCAGGAGTGCCGTCCACATAATGCCAATGCACCCCGTCCACTACTCCCATATCCTTTACGGCTACGGGCTTATAGCCTATGGACACTGCCATGGACATTCCTGACTGGTGTTGTTTCGGGGCCACGACCGTAACATCGCCATACTCTTTCATTATCTTGACTAAAGACTGTATGCCTTTAGACTGGTATCCGTCATCGTTTGTAATCAAAATTCTCATATACGCTACAATTTTTTACAAAGATAATTAATCTTATCTCAACTTTTGTATTGGTTTTCCCCAAGTTTTGACTAAATTTGCACGCGAAAAGTGAAAACTTTAGTTATAAAATTATTAATATTCTATTAAGAAAATGATTAGACTTGGTATTAACGGATTTGGCCGTATCGGACGTATGGTCTTCCGTGCAGCAGTTGAAAACTTCGGAAACGACATCCAGGTAGTAGGTATCAACGACCTCCTCGATGCAGATTATCTCGCTTACATGCTTAAGTATGACTCAGTTCACGGTGAGTTCAAGCACGACATCAAGGTTGAGGACAACTTCCTTATCGTAGATGGCAACAAGATTCAGGTATTCGCTGAGAAGGATCCTTCACAGATTACTTGGGGTGCTCTTAACGTAGACGTAGTCGTAGAGTCAACAGGTTTCTTCCTTACAGAGGAGCTCGCATCTGCACACATTAAGGCAGGAGCTAAGAAGGTTATCATGAGTGCACCTTCAAAGGACGCTACTCCTATGTTCGTATATGGTGTTAACGACAAGACTTACGCCGGTCAGACCATCATCTCTAACGCTTCTTGTACAACTAACTGTCTCGCTCCTATCTCTAAGGTGCTTAACGACAAATTCGGCATCGTTCGTGGTCTTATGACTACAGTTCACGCTGCTACAGCTACACAGAAGACTGTTGACGGTCCTTCAAAGAAAGACTGGCGCGGTGGTCGCGGTATCCTCGAGAACATCATCCCTTCTTCAACAGGTGCTGCTAAGGCTGTAGGTAAGGTTCTTCCTGAGCTTAACGGTAAGCTTACCGGTATGTCTCTCCGTGTTCCTACATCTGACGTTTCATTCGTTGACCTTACTTGCGAGCTCGCAAAACCAGCTACATACGCTGAGATCTGCGAAGCTATGAAAGAGGCTTCAGAGGGTGAGCTTAAGGGTGTACTCGGATACACTAACGAGGCTCTCGTATCTACAGACTTCCGTAACGACCCTCGCACTTCTATCTTCGACGAGAAGGCAGGTATCCAGCTCGATCCTACATTCGTAAAGGTTTGCGCTTGGTACGATAACGAGTGGGGTTACTCAAACAAAGTTTGCGAAATGGCAAAGGTTATCACAAAATAATTTGTGAAACATACAAATTATGGCCGGGGCTTCTGCCTCGGCCATTTTTTATTTAGTAATCTTGATAGTTTTTTAGCGTTTACTCCGGGAAAGGCATTCTTTGTTTATTTCTTTCGCAAGGCGACTTGTGCCGAGAATTTACATTACGAACAAGCACCGCTGCCGGAAATCAGTTTCCGACCTTTAAAGTTCAAGCGCTGCGCCGAGCTCGATGGGGCGGCTCGCTTGCGCTTGGACCTCAGCGATTAGCACTTTCGTCCGGGCAAACGGGCTTTTCACCGGATGAAATACGTTTTTGAGCTCTGCCGTCCGGGCAAACCGCCATTTCACCGGATGAAACGGCACTTTAGTCTCTCCCATCCGGCAAAAACCACGATCTACCGGACGGCAGGCCATTGAGACTAGCTCATCAAAATCACTTTGGCAGCCAATGTGCCACAGAAAGCGTATATTGGCATCTCCCTGCCAAGGTGAAGCTAAAAAAGTCTCACTTTGGCAAGCTACCCTCAACAGAGTGCGCTCTACGCCATCCTCCCTGCCAAAGTGAATTGGCGGAGCTCCCACAACATTTTGCGGAACCCACGAGTCCCCAAGTAAAACCAAAGCAACAGGGCGACCACCTGCCAGAATAATGATGCGGACCTCCTGCGAGCCGGCAATACACCCTGAGGGCACCTGCCATCTTCGGCTTAGTGGAGGAAACCATTTCGCCAGAAATGGAAGGGTCCGTCCGAGGGGTGTCTTTGCTGCGAGCGCCCACTGAGAGCGATTTCCGTCCGCCCCCTTCTACCGGAGGAAACGTCATTCGCAGCGGTTTTGTCCGAGAAAACCGTCTTCTCGACGGAGGAAACATCATTTTTTATTTACGACGATATTCGCTAGGAGTACAGTGCATCGTCTTCTTGAACAGACGAAGAAGGGAGTTATAGTCGGAGATGCCGGCCTCGGCGGAAATCTCCTGTAGGGAGCGATTAGTCGTGCGAAGTAGCTGGGCTACCTTCTTTATCCTGCAGTCCAGCACATACTGGTAGATACTCACTCCCATCGCCTTCTTAAAGCGGGTTTCTATGCTGCGCCTGGACAGGGGCACGTCTTTAAGCATTTTTTCCACCGTAATGGGTTGACTATAATGAGCATCCAGATACTCTACCAGTCGCGCCACCACCTTATCGGAAATATTATACGAAGTGGAATTTCTCTCCACTACCCCTATCGGGTTTATGACTATGCTGAAGCGCCCCGTTTCCGGAGAAAGTATCTGACGGTGAAGGCTTTTACAGAGCTTATAGCCTCCCTCTTCCTCGTCGAGCATGATAGATGAAATCTGAGGATCGGAGATACAACAGACCAAATCGTCGTTATCTACGCCCAAGACCGATATCTGAGAGGGCACGTCGATGTTTTCCACTCGACATATCTCCGTAATCATCAGTGCGCGCTGGTCATCGCAGCAGAAAAGGGCCGTGTGAACGGGAAGAGATTTGAGCCATTGTGCGATCTGCGACCTGTCGACATTGCCAATCTCGCTGATTTCATATTTGAAAAAAGCGCCGCCACGACTGCATACCCTTTCCTTAAATCCTGACAGACGTTCGTCCGACCAGACTATGCCCGCTATGCCGAAGAAGGCGAAATTACTGAAAGACTTGGAATAGAAATAGTCCGCCGCCATCTCGCCAGTGCCGATATAATCGCCCGTAATGCTGGAATACAGGGTGGTGCGATGGTGGTAATTCTGAAGCACGATAGGGATGTTCAGGCATTCCAGCTGCTTGAGTTCGCTGTCTTTCCACCTGCCAATTATGGCGTCCGCCTTCCAGCGCTTGGCCATCCTTATGACTTCACGGCACTGCGAATCCCCCGTCATAGGTTCGGAAGATATACGATAAAACGCCCACGGGCCATTCTCTTTAGAATAGCGCATAATTCCGCGAAGCAGCTTCCTGTCGTATTCGCTGGAATAATCTATCATCAATATAACCCGTAGCATACGGGTGGCAAGTTACGAAAAATTATATTAAATTTGTATGATATAACACATTCGTTAATGAAAAAATTTATAATACTAGCACTAAGTATCCTGACGATTTTCGCCTGCAAGCCGCAGGAACCGTCTACCCCACAGACACCTCCGCAGGAGCTGCCGGACAAACCCGATAACCCAAACAAACCTGACCAGCCGGATCAGCCGGATACTCCCGACCAACCTGATCAACCTGATCAACCTGATCAACCTGATCAGCCCGACCAGCCTGACCAGCCTGACCAGCCTGACCAGCCAAGTCAGCCGAGCATAGAGGTTCTGGACCCGGGTGCCACCCCTGAAGAGTTCGTACCTACCCCACAATACCCTAACGCGGAACACGAAGTCTCATATACCGATTTCTACAACCCTCTTCAAGACGAATTGGACGAGTTCGGTAACACCGACTACGTTATCTCGCAGGGAGATGGTACTTCTTGGCCTATGATAACCGACGAAGGCTTCATCCGTCTCTATCAGGGTACGAGTGCGAAGAAGGGCGGGTCCTACATCAGGGTTCGCGCACACAACGGCGCTTCCCTTCTGGAAGTGGAAGTGGGCAGCGCGACGAAGACCAAATTGGCATACAGCATAAACGGGAAGGCAGCGAAATCGAAGGTGGTGGAGATTCCGGCAGGAGGCAAGTTCACCGTCAGCGAAGGCCGTCTGGACCAGGTGTGCTTCTATTGTATGGGCACAAGCCAGAACGAAAGATGGGAATTGAACTACATCCGCGTGAAATACGTAGGAGGATTCGTGGAAGAGGATTACTATCAGGAGCCTAAGGAATATGGCCCGCTGGTTAGGGCTACGCTTCCTTTCGAGGAAAGTTTCGAAAACGGCTTCCCTACCACGGACAAGCCATCTTATTACAAATACGGCATAACCGCAGGAAGGGACAACCTGCAGTGGAGCACTTGGTATGGTTCTTTCTCCTGGCAGAACCCGATAGAGGGCGAACAGAGCGCACAACTTCGTATCTACCAGGAAGAAGAGGACTACTATAAGGAGCAGTTCGGACATCTTAAGATGGAGTATTTCATGGAGGAAATCTCGGAAGTGGATTTCAAATACTACATGTCCGAGTATTGGATCAAGGCGACCATCTCCTACTGCGAATTCGGCGAGAACGAATGGAAGAATCCTAAGCAGATAGCTCTGGAGTCGTATTCCGATAGGCAGAAGGTTAAGGATTTCAAGTACATGTTGGACGAAGGAAAGAGCCATAACGCGAAGATTAAGATAGAGTTGGACCCGGCTACCGGATACCCGACACAGGGGCACTACGACTTCATCGTAGACAAGTTCATTTTCCAATAGGAAATACCCTGTTTTTTTAGTATATTTGCGCGATTTAAACCGACTACATCCAAAATGAAAAAAGCATACGTCTTTCCGGGCCAAGGCGCCCAATTTACAGGTATGGGCAAATCCCTCTACGAGAGCGATGCCCAGGCCCGCAATTTAATGGAAAAGGCTAACGATATTCTCGGTTTCAGACTTACCGACATTATGTTCGAGGGAAGCGCCGAGGACTTGAAGCAGACTAAGGTCACCCAGCCTGCAGTATTCCTGCACTCCGTGGTTTCGGCGTTGTGCTTGGCCACAGAGAAACCTGACATGGTGGCAGGTCACTCGCTCGGAGAATTCTCCGCGCTCGTAGCTTGTGGGGCGTTGGCTTTCGAAGACGCGCTCAGGCTCGTAAGTGCCAGGGCAGAGGCTATGCAGAAATGCTGCGAAAAGACTCCGGGCACTATGGCCGCAGTGATTGGCCTGGATGCCGAAGTCATAGAAAATGTGTGCAAGGATGTCTGCAGCGAGAATTGCGGAATGGTTTTGGCTGCGAACTACAACAGTCCTCTGCAGACAGTAATCTCCGGGGAGACGGCTGCGGTCGATGCGGCCTGCGCCAAGTTGAAGGAGGCGGGGGCGAAGCGTGCACTGCCGCTCGCGGTAAGCGGGGCATTCCATTCGCCGCTGATGAAATGGGCCGAGGAGGAATTGGCCGGAGCCATAGAGAAATGCTCGTTCAGCGCACCAAACTGCCCTATCTACCAGAATGTCAGCGGACAGGCAGAGACGGACCCGCAGAGAATCAGGGAGAATCTGCTGCTGCAGCTCACCAGTCCGGTAAGATGGACTCAGAGCGTGGAGAGGATGATTCAGGACGGAGCGACGGAATTTACGGAGTTCGGACCAGGTAACACATTGGCCGGACTGATCTCTCGAATAGGAGGAAAAGAACTAATAATTAACGAAATACAATAAACTTAATACATATTAAAATGTCTAAAGAAAAAAAATTCATTACCTGTGATGGTAATCAGGCTGCAAGTAACATCGCCTATCTTTTCAGCGAGAATGTGGCCATCTACCCCATCACGCCTTCATCTACAATGGCAGAAAATGTCGATGAGTGGTCAGCTGCAGGAAAGAAAAACCTTTGGGGCGAGACCGTAAAGGTTACCGAGATGCAAAGTGAGGCCGGTGCTGCCGGTGCCGTTCACGGTTCTTTGCAGGCAGGTGCTCTCACCAGCACATTCACCGCATCGCAAGGTCTATTGTTGATGATTCCAAATATGTACAAGATTGCAGGTGAAATGCTCCCTGCAGTTTTCCACGTATCCGCACGTGCGCTTGCCAGCCACGCGCTTTCTATTTTCGGTGATCATCAGGACGTTATGGCTTGCCGCCAGACAGGTTTCGCCATGCTCGCATCCGGCTCCGTTCAGGAGGCTCAGGATATGGCTGCAGTGGCACACCTCTCTACCATCAAGAGCAGCATTCCATTCCTTCACTTCTTCGACGGATTCCGTACATCTCACGAGATCCAGAAAATCGAGCTTCTCGACGAGGAAGAGTTGAAGGGTCTCGTAAGCGAGAAGGCCCTGAAGAACTTCCGCGACCGTGCGCTTAATCCTGACGCTCCTGTAACTCGCGGTACGGCTCAGAACGGAGACGTTTACTTCCAGGCCGTAGAGTCACGCAACCAGGCTTACGACGCCATTCCTGACATCGTAGCACGCTATATGGGTGAAATCGGTGAGATCTCAGGCCGCAGCTATCGTCCGTTCGACTACTATGGTTCACCTGACGCCGAGAACATCATCATCGCCATGGGCTCAGTTACCGAGACCATCCGCGAGACCATCGACTACCTCCGCGAGCGCGGACGCAAATACGGTGTGGTATCAGTACACCTCTATCGTCCTTTCAGCGCGAAGTACTTGCTTAAGGTTCTTCCTAAGAGCGTTAAGAAAATCGCAGTGCTCGACCGCACGAAGGAGCCGGGATCACTCGGAGAGCCTCTCTACCTCGACATCAAGACAGTATTCCAGGGACAGGCCAATTCTCCTCTCATCATCGGAGGACGCTATGGTCTTTCAAGCAAGGATACTACCCCTGCACAGATTATCGCAGTTTACGACAACCTCGAGCAGAAGGAGCCTAAGAACGACTTTACCATCGGTATCGTAGACGACGTTACCTTCAAGAGCCTCCCTATCAAGAGCGAGGTCAGCATCGTGAAGCCGGGCACAACAGAGTGCAAATTCTACGGACTGGGTTCAGACGGCACTGTCGGTGCAAATAAGAACACCATTAAGATTATCGGTTCACATACAGACCTTTACAGCCAGGCATACTTCGACTACGATTCGAAGAAATCCGGTGGATACACCTGCTCTCACCTCCGTTTCGGAAAGAGCCCTATCCACGCACCATACCTGGTGAACACTCCTGACTTCGTGGCTTGCCACGTGCCTTCATACCTCGAGAAATACGACGTATTGAAGGGTATAAAGGAAGGCGGTTCATTCCTTCTCAACTCTCTGTGGGACGAGAAAGAGACTCTCGAGCGTCTTCCTGACCACGTAAAGTCAGTGATTGGCCGCAAGCACATCAACCTCTATATCATCAATGCTACCAAGATAGCTGCAGAAATCGGTCTGGGCGGACGTACTAACACCATCCTCCAGAGTGCATTCTTCAGAATCACAGGCATCATCCCTGCAGAGGACGCCGTTAAGTATATGAAGGCAGCCGCTCTCAAGAGCTACGGCAAGAAGGGCGAGAACGTGGTTAACATGAACTACGCCGCCATCGACCGTGGTGGAGAATACGTTAAGGTAGAGGTCCCGGCAGAATGGGCTAACATCAATGCCAAGTTCGTGAACCATAATGCCGAGCGCCTCGCTACCCCATTCGTTAAGGAGATCGCCGACAAGGTTAACGCACAGGAGGGTGATTCACTTCCGGTAAGCGCATTCTTGCCTTATATGGATGGTACCATGCCCAACGGAACTGCTGCTTACGAGAAGCGTGGTGTAGCAGTGAACGTGCCTGTATGGGACGCTTCGAAGTGTATCCAGTGTAACACTTGTGCATTCGTTTGTCCTCACGCAGCCATTCGTCCATTCCTTCTCACTGAGGAAGAGGCCAAAGACGTGCCTGCAGGACTCAAGCTAGCCGACGGCAAGGCTAACCTTAAGGAATACAAATACGCACTTTCCGTTTCAGTAGCCGACTGTACCGGTTGCGGTAACTGTGTGGATGAATGTCTGGCTAAGGACAAGGCCCTCACTATGGCTCCTTACATTGACAACACTGCAGAGCAGAATAACTTCGACTTCTTGAATTCCAAGATTGGCTACAAGAAAGTATTCGACCCTAAGAGCAATATGAAGAACGCACAGTTCGCACAACCTCTTTTCGAGTTCAGCGGTGCTTGTGCAGGATGCGGTGAGACTCCATACATTAAGAACATCACCCAGCTCTTCGGCGACCATATGATGATTGCCAATGCTACCGGTTGCTCATCCATCTACGGAGCTTCATTCCCTGCAAGCCCTTACTGCACGGACGCTCACGGACACGGTCCTGCTTGGCAGAACTCTCTGTTCGAGGACTTCTGCGAGTTCGGACTCGGTATGAGACTCGGTTCAGAGCGCATCCGCGAGACCGTAGCTTCTCTTATGAAGAAGGGACTCGAGTGCGAGTGCTGCTCGGCTGAGATGAAGGTTCTCTTCCAGGAGTGGCTTGACAACCGTTCAGACTATGCAGTTACACGCGACATCGCCGACAAGCTCGTTCCTATGATGGAAGCATGCGGATGTGACACGTGCAAGAGCATCCTCGCTCTCAAGCAGTACATCCCTGCTCGCAGCCAGTGGATCATCGGTGGAGACGGTGCGTCATACGACATCGGTTACGGCGGACTCGACCACGTGCTCGCATCAGGTGAGAACGTGAACATCCTCGTACTCGATACGGAGGTTTACTCTAATACCGGTGGCCAATCCTCTAAGGCTACGCCTGCAGGTGCCATCGCGAAATTCGCCGCAAGCGGTAAGAAGATTCGCAAGAAGGACCTCGGAATGATGGCTATGAGCTATGGCTATGTATATGTAGCTCAGGTAGCTATGGGTGCAAGCCCTGTTCAGTATATGAACGCCATCAAAGAGGCTGAGGCATACGACGGACCATCACTCATCATAGCATACGCTCCTTGTATCAACCACGGACTTAAGGCCGGAATGGGTCTTAGCCAGAAGGAGGAGAAACTCGCCGTAGAGTGTGGTTACTGGCATCTTTACCGCTATAACCCTATGCTCGAGGAGCAGGGCAAGAAAGCCTTCTCACTCGACAGCAAGGAGCCTGACTGGAGCAAATTCCAGGGCTTCCTCCAGGGTGAGGTTCGTTTCTCATCACTGAGCAAACTCTACCCTGAAAGAGCAGCCGAGCTTCTCGAAAAGACAGAAGAGTACGCGAAGATTCGCTATAACAACTACAAGAAGTTGTCTATGGAATAATCTTCCGCTACATAAAGAAAAACGCCCGAAAGCATCTGCGCTCTCGGGCGTTTTTTTGAAGCATGCTGTCGAAAAAAACTGTGTTTTTACAATAAAATTCGAGAGATCTTATGCGAATTTGTCGCTGAAGAGGAACTGAAACAGTCCGGTGAACAGGATTCCATTATTGTCCATGTAAGGCATAATGTCGTCTTTGACGATAACAATCTTCTGGAAGGAATCATCAATGCGTTTGAGCGAATTCAGTTCCTGCTCACGTTTTTCTTCGGT